>Ga0316189_10000728_pt1 | contig 32892 bp, 37 predicted proteins | sample LowCovwburrow_MG_FD_204930 | JGI IMG/M metagenome (GOLD analysis project Ga0316189, IMG submission 204930) | Coastal sediment microbial communities from Maine, United States - Lowes Cove worm burrow | ecosystem: Environmental > Aquatic > Marine > Coastal > Sediment | place: USA: Maine...
ACGTTGCGGTTCATGGTTCAGCCCTTTCCACGAGGGGTTCTAGCAGGTTTTCGGGAGCTCAGACGCGAGGGATTAAGGTGGCGTATGAGCTAGGCGACTGAAGCGAGACGACGAGCTCGCGACCAAGGTCTTGCGCATGCTCATCGAGCTCTTCGAAGGTGGGTTGTGCCAAAAAGCCGCCCCATGGCGTGTAGTAGACCCCGTTTGTTCGAGCTTTGACGCTCGGCTCGAAGATACTCAAGAGGATCGGGCCCTTAGGAGCGACCCGGTCGCATGCTCGCAGCAACTCCGCCCGATCGGCACGCCGAAGCACGTGCCCGAAGCTTCCCCAGCCCAGGAGCGCCGCATCGAACCTCGCATCGGGCGAAAGCCGAAGTCGTGTTTCCTCTCCGCGAAGGACCGCTGCCGCGAAATCTTCGTAGCTCGCTTGGACGGCGAGATCGGTTCCGAGTCTACGCTCACAGAGGCGAAAAGCCGATGCCGATGGTTCGAATGCCCGGACCTGATAGCCGAGGTCTCGAAGCGCGGCCGCTTCGCGCCCCCCACCCGCCGCACCGATCAGGATCGATGCAGGAGGGGAGGGCAGCCGTCGTTCGAACCAGTCGGTTTCCCAAGGGTACAGTCCGTGGTGATCGTTCTCCGGAAGAAAGGAAGCGTCGTACAGATCGATCGAAAGAGCCTCCTTCTCCGCGTCCCGGAGCGCCACGTTCAACAGAGCTCCGGTCCACGCGTCGAACGCGCTCTCGAGCCGACGCAGTCCGTATTGGACTTTGCGACTCTGCAAAGCCAAGCCGCGAAGAAAGCGATACCGTGCACTGGGCTCCTCGGCGCTCATATCTCCTCGAGCAGATCGATGAGCTCGTCCGGGTGGCGCCATGAGGCTTGCCACGAACGATCGGGGCCTACGAGGTCACCCAAGGACATCGTTGGATCGAAAAACGAGGCTTCGGTCCAATGCTTCAGACCGACGCTTGGAGGGAGTGGCTCTAGGGCGGTTCGTGTGCTCCTCGCAACTCGGATGAAACGGACCTCGTGTGCAGGTCGAGCAGCTCGCTGAAGTGCGTCGCCGGAAACGGCGTAGTAGGGAGCGCCCCCATCCCCAGGCGCCGCTAGCGTGTCGTCATCGTGGTCGAGGCCCGCGAGGTAGTCGGGGCAGCGCGCGCCGGGCTCTGGCGGATCGAAGCGAATCGCGCGTGGCCACCCCCACAGGCGCTCCCCGTCCGTGACGACGAATTCGTCCGAGAAGTATTTCCAACCGCGCCGAACCGCCGCGAGCGCAAGCGAGCTCTTTCCCGCGCCGGATGGTCCGGAGAACACGAACGTCGCTCCGTCGGAAACCAAGCCGGCTGCATGAAACACGGCACTTCGGCCTTTGTGTCTCGCGAGTGCGATTCGGTAGAGCAGCAACTCAAAGCCCGCGACGAGCTCTTCGGCTGCCCCGCCCGACCAGACCAGGTCTCCGTCAACGAAGATTCGAGGCGAGTCACTCGAGAGCACCTCGATACGGCAGCTGGCGTCCGCTTCCACGATGGGCCACTTGGCGCCCGCCCAGTGCCGCCGGATGTAGTCGCTCGTGTTCGCGCAAGAGCTTTGTACTCCCACGCGAAGCCCAGAGAGAAACATCTCGTGCTGCTCTAGGTTGCGTCTTTCCACGCGATGAGTTTCCGCTGCTCGAGTTGGCTGAGGAAGGCGGTGACGTCACGACTCACCGTCTCACGTTCCGCCTCCACGTGGCTCAAGATTTCGGCGGTGATATCGCCAATGGATCGCGTTCCGTCGATCATCAGCCAAACGCCTGCCGCGATATCGTTCAGCACGAGTAGTTGTGGACCGTTGCTGTCATAGATGACGACCTCGTCGGTTTCCGTGACCTCGTGCGTGAGGGTGTTCTTGCGTCTAGGCACGCGCTGCTGAAAAGGGTCAGGCATTGCTGGTCCCTTCGAGTAAGACTGCTCGGGTTCTACACTCCCAACAGGAAAGTTTTTCACCCCATTGTTCGCGGGCCATGAGCAATTCTCGCTTCCCGGACGCCAGCGGCTCCGGGGAACTCAGAATCGTGGCGAGGCTGCCCTTGTGGATCGATCCCAGTGTCAGGTGGCGGCTGAAGATGCAGGGGTACACGTTTCCGTCGTAGCTGACGGCCGCGGACCCGCCGAAGTCTCGCCGTCCTCTGGCCTCGACCCCACCCGTGTGGATGCCGAGGCTGCTCGTTTCGAGCTCTGCAGATGCCCAGTTTCCTCGGCCGACGTCCCGCATTCGATCGAAACCGATCGAGCCTTCAGGCACGCCCAGCCCCAAGAGGTACTCGTGCGTCTTCGGCGCGTCGCCCGAGTTTTCCGCCATGGAGATGACGCCGACACGCACCTCCAAGTCATCCTCGATGGCGCGACGAATCACCGTGGCCGTGCGTCCGTGGCTGCCTGGCGTTCGGGTGATCGCATCGTGGGTCGCTGCATCGTGTGAATAGAAGGAAAACGCGAATGATGGACCTAGCGCGCGCAGGCGTTCGTAAGTCCTGCCACGAAGCGCTAGCCCGTTCGTATAGATTTCGACCTTCGGGATTCCAATCTCCGCCGCGAATTCCACCGCTCGGATGCAATGGGGGCTGATGAGCGGGTCCCCTCCAGTGAGCTGCACCAAGTCGAACCCAAGCACCTTCGCATCTGCGAGCACCCCGCTCAGCTCCGGCCACCCAAGGGCCTCCGTACGAGCAGGGGACGATTCGGCGTAACAGTGAACGCATCGCTCGTTGCACTTCGCAGTGAGCTCAACGAAGAGCTGTCGCCATCCCGACCCACGCAGGAGTGTTTCTCGCGTCAGTGGCTGCAGTGCCTCCTCCTTGAGTCGCTCGCGCAATTGTCCCATCAAGGGCTCGAAGCGCGCGAGCGAGTCCCAAGCGGATGCGGATATATCGCTGTCCAGCGCATCGATTCGAGTCGTTCCCTCGATGCGGATTTGATCCCCGCTGCTCAGCCTAATGGCTTCCAGCAGTCCCTCGCTTTGCCAAAGGATCCAGTCGTCCGGTAGGAAGTAAGCGGTCCGCGAGTGCGCCATCCCGTTCACCCGAGGACGGGCATGCAGTTCAATGGGTTGCAGCCGTTGGGGTTGCAGGATCCCGGCATGCACGTCGCCGGATTGCACGATGGCTGAGCATGCGCCTGGTTCACGGTGATCGTCGCCAGGATTGCGGGCGCCGTGTACGCCACGCCTTTGAGAAAATGGCGCCGCGCGCGATCGAGCTCGTTGGGTTCCCCCGCCTCGTCAGTCATTGGCCTCGAGCCCCTTCCTTGCCCCCTGCATGTGCCATCGGAATCTACTGTTGGTGGGTTTAGCCTGAAACGGCACCAGGGTTCCAGCCGGAAAGCAACAAGGGCAGGGGATGGCCGTCCACAGAGCACGGCGTTCGGACAGGCAAGAGCCCGTGGACCCGGGTGCTCAGCTCCCCATGCTCACCCGGCTCCAATGCTGCGCAATTGTAGGGAAAAATACCTATTGACAACCGTGTTTCCAAACGTTTACCGTGGGGCTGTCGACGGATGATCAGCAAGCCGCCGACAGGGCGAACGAGATTCGCACTCCTTTGGGGTACAACACAACGGGCACTCGGGCGGGGTTCACACCTCGCCCGAGTATTTTAAACCGTGTGTGCAATCCCGGGGGCGCTTAGAGGCTGCGCTTCTTGCCGCGCAGGCCGCGCCGGCTTCCCTTGGGACGCTTGGGCTTTTCGAAGGACGAACGGCCGCCGCGGTCGTCCTCGCGGTCGTAGCTGCCGCGGTCGTAATTGTCGCGGCCGAACTCATCGGGCGGTCCGGCAGGGGGAGCGCCTGGGCGACCACCTCCGGTGTTGAAGTCCCGCCGAGGACGGGCCGGGCGAGGACGGTCTTCCGCGATATCGAGGCGCAATGGGCGCCCTCCGACCTCGCGTCCGTGAAGCTTCTCAACCGCCAGTTTGGCGTGGTCTTCTTCTGAGAACCGGACGAATGCGAATCCCCTCGGGCGACCCGATTCGCGGTCCTTTGGAATGTGAACGTCAACGACCTCGCCGACTTCACCGAACAGCTGGCGCAGCTCCTCGTCGGTCGTGGCAAAGTTGAGGTTCCCTACGAATATCTTGTTTGAGATGACTTACTCCGTTCTCCGCTGTGCCCCTTTGGCACGTTTTTGGTCTTGTTCCAAGTCCGGCAGTGTAGCCCAGATCTAGAACTCATGTCGTGACAGCCTTCAGCATTAAAAGTGCCACGGAAATTTGCTGTAGTCCTGGGGGCGCTTCTCTAGGAAGGCGTCTCGGCCCTCCTGGGCCTCTTCGGTGGCGTAGGCGAGCCTGGTGGCCTCGCCCGCGAACAGCTGCTGCCCGACCAGCCCATCGTCGATCATATTGAAGCCAAACTTCAACATTCTCATGGCAGTGGGGCTTTTCGAGTTGATCTCCTTACCCCAGGACAGGGCGAAATCCTCGAGCTCGGCGTGTGGGACGACGGCGTTGACCATTCCCATCTCCGCTGCCTCGCGCGCGCTGTAGTTGAGGCCGACGAAGAACACCTCGCGCGCCTTCTTCTGGCCGACCTGTCTCGCGAGGAGCGCCGAGCCGTAGCCGCTGTCGAAGCTGGCCACGTCCGGGTCAGTCTGCTTGAAGATGGCGTGCTCTTCGCTCGCGATCGTCATGTCGCAGACGACGTGTAGACTGTGACCGCCTCCCACTGCCCAGCCCGGCACGACGGCGATTACGACCTTCGGCATGAAGCGAATCAATCGTTGCACTTCGAGGATGTGTAAGCGTCCGAGTCGCGCAGGATCGACCTCGCCCGGCGAGTCGGTCTCGTACTTGTATCCGTCCTTGCCTCGGATTCGCTGATCACCGCCGGAGCAAAAAGCCCAGCCCCCGTCTTTCGCCGATGGGCCGTTGCCTGTGAGCAGTACGCAGCCGACGTCGGATGTTTGGCGCGCGTGATCGAGGACGCGATAGAGTTCGTCGACGGTGCCCGGCCTAAAGGCGTTGCGCACTTCGGGACGATTGAATGCGATGCGGACTGTGCCTTGGTCTTTTGCGCGATGATACGTGAGGTCGCGGAGTTCGAAGCCGGATACCTCGGTCCATTTCGACGCATCGAAGATTTCAGAAATCATGGTCGTGCTCACTCCGTAAACTCGCTCAAGACAGCGAGAATGATTCGCCCGAGGAGAATGGCGACCTGATCCCGGGAGAACTCGCCCTCGATCCAACGCTGCAAGATCTCGCCTGCGCCGCTCAGGAACATGTCTGAGAGGGCCAGCGCCTCCGCGTCGTTTACGCCGGTCAGCTCGCGCAGCGGAATCAACCACGGCTTAACGAGGTGACCCCGGAATTCACGGCTGATCGTCGAGATCTCGGGATCGTGTCCGGCGGAGCGGAGGATCTGCCAGCCTCCGGAGCCGCGCGCCTCAATCGTGTCGCATGCCGCGTCGATGAACGCCTTCGCGATCGACTCGATGTCGCCGTCGCCGTCGGTCTCGAGGATGTTCGGCGTGCGCGCCGCGAAGGCGTCGCGGAAATCTTCGAGTACGGCCTTGATCAGCTCGTGGCGATTGGGGAAGAACTTGTAGACGACGGGGCGCGTCACACCTGCCGCCGCAGCGACGTAGGGGATACGAACGCTGTCGACGCCGTCGGTGGCGATGATCTCGGAGGCGACGCGCAGCAATTGCTCGTGCCGGTCTTCCGGGCTCAGGCGGGTGCGTGTCGCGTCGCTGGGTCGATTAGATGGCATGGATTCACGAAAAAGGGTGACTTCTCAATCAAGAAGTCACCCTGTTCGAGTTGAATCGCCGGACGGTTAGTCCTGCGCGAGGTTCATCACCTGCTGGAGACTCATGGCGAGCGTCATGTCGCCGTCGATTTTGATCTTGCCGGACATGAAGGCCTGCATCGGGTTGAGCGAACCATTCAGCATACCGAGCCAGTCTTCGGCCGAGACGGTAATCGTGGCGCCCGGACTCGCGTGTACACCCTGGCCGACGAAGTCGCTCGTCTTGCCCTTGGTGAGGTCCAAGTTGTAGTCGCCACCGTCATCGCCCGTGATGTTGAACTGGTACACCGCGTTGGGGGACGTCGCCGCGTCGGTGTTTTCTGCGGCTTTCTTCTCAAACTTCTCGAAGAACTCAGCTACGGATTCCATTGATATTTGCCTCTCTTGTTTGTCGACCAAAGGCCGTCGGCCGTTTCCACCCGCGCTGGGTGTGGCTCGCCGGAGGGGAGTTGTACCCGAAATCAGCCGGCAATGCACCCCCGTCTTTTGGCGAGAATCGGCCGGATTTCGCTCGCGCCGGAGTTCGGGGGATCGCCGACGGAAGCGTCCTGGACAGTGCGTCTCGAAACCTTCCAGAAACGTTGGTCACATCAGCCGGAAACAGGACCGATCTAGGCTCGGTCCACTTCAAAGGAGAACCCGGGGATGGAAGCTATCAATCAGGCGGATACCGCATGGCTCATGGTGTCATGCGCATTGGTCATGCTCATGACGCCAGGCTTGGCGCTGTTCTACGGCGGCATGGTGGGTTCGCGAAACGTGCTGTCGTCGTTCATGCACAGCTTCATCGCGCTCGGGGTCGTCACGCTCCAGTGGGTCGTCATCGGCTACTCACTTGCGTTCGGCTCGGACTTGGGCGGAGGGTTTCTGGGCGGGACAGAGTTCGCGTTCTTGCAGGGAGTTGGCCTCGAGCCTCAGGAGGGCTCAACGATCCCGCACATTCTCTTCATGGCGTTTCAGATGATGTTCGCGATCATCACGCCCGCTCTCATCTCCGGCGCGATCGCCGAGCGCATGAAGTTCTCGGCCTATGTCGTGTTCATTCTTCTGTGGGCCACGCTGGTATACGACCCCATTTGCCACTGGGTCTGGGGTCCGGACGGTTGGCTTGGCGCTCGCGGAGCGCTCGACTTCGCCGGCGGGACTGTCGTCCATTTGTCGTCAGGCGCCGCCGCGCTGGTTTGCGCGTTGGTGCTCGGGCGTCGAAAGAGGCCAGGACCTCCGCACAACCTAACCCTCACGCTTCTCGGCGCAGGCATGCTCTGGTTTGGTTGGTTCGGCTTCAACGCAGGTAGTGCGCTCGCCGCGAACGACAACGCCGCACTCGCACTCGTGAATACTCACCTTGCCGCCGCGGCTGCCGCGCTTGCTTGGGCCCTCCTCGAATGGGTCAAGCAGGGTAAGCCCACCGCCCTCGGGGTGGCCTCTGGTTTGGTCGCCGGTCTGGTCTGCATTACGCCTGCAGCCGGCTTCGTCGGCCCGATGTCGGCCGTCCTCATGGGCCTTGCAGCTGGCCCTGTTTGCTACGGCGCCGTCATGCTCAAGGGCAAGCTCGGATACGACGATGCGCTCGACGCGTTCGGCATTCATGGCGTCGGGGGCGCACTCGGCGCGGTTCTCACGGGCGTCTTCGCCGCAGCGGCATGGGGCGGAACTGACGGGCTCATCGGCGGAAACAGCGAGCTGTTCATCGAGAACATCATCGGCGTCGTTGCCGCGGCTGCCTACTCGGTCGTCGTGACTCTCGTCCTGCTGAAGGTCATCGACGCCACCATCGGCCTCCGAGTGTCGAGCGACGAGGAGATCGAAGGTCTCGATACGAACCTACACGGCGAAGAGGGCTATCACATGGGCGGCGCGGGCGCGTTTAGCGAGTAGTTGCTTGGGCCTGTTCTCACGCTGGTTCCGTAAGAAGGAACCGACTCCTCCGCCGTTGCCCGAGGCGGAGGAGCGCGACTACCTTCTTCAGGAGCTAGGAGACTACGACGGGAGCGATCCGAGCAAACCGCTTCTCGTTGCGATTCGCGGGTACGTGTACGACGTCGGACGCGGAAGGGACTTCTACGGACCTGGTGGTCCGTACGGAATGTTCGCCGGGAAGGACTGCACGCGCGCACTTGCGAAGGTGGCCTTCGACGCAGAGCTCTTCACCGGTGACCTCGAGGGGCTCACGGTCGACGAGATCGACAAGCTAGAAGAATGGATCGAGATGTTCGAAGGTAAGTATCGCCGGGTTGGGCGACTCCTCGCCGATTAGGGCGCGGCGACGATTCGGTACACCTCGCCCGTTGCACGGTCGAAGGAGAAGCGACGGGGACTACGAAGTCCGTAGTGCCAGATGCGCGGGTCTCCAGGCCGGGTCGTGGTTCTGGCCGTTGTTGTGTGGATCGTTGCCGCTGCCTTCCCTGTAGAAGACGAAGAAGCGGCCATTGTCGGCGTCTCCGGCTCGGTTGTAGTCGGGGTGGACCGCCCTTCCTCGTAGCCGCCCGATACGAAGCGTTCGAGGTTGAGGAACGGTGTGCTGAGCGCCGCGTCGTTTCGCACGACCCAGATCCGCCCGGTTTGTCCAGAGCGCGACGCGCGACAGAGAGGAACGCGAACGGTTCACGCTTGGAGTCTCCGCCGTTCGGACTCGGCCTTCACGCAGACGGAAAGCGCCGGTAGGCGAGTGTGGCGAGGGTCCCCACACAGAGGGCGGTCATCGCGTAGAGGAATGGCATCTTCAGCAGGGCGTCCTGCTCGGCTTCCGGAAACGTCGCCAGAACGACTGCGATCGCCAAGGGGGCGTTCTGGACGCCAGTCTCGAGTGACACCGCCTGGCGTTGTTTCGCGCCGAGTCCTGCCAAGCGCGCCGCGATGTACCCGAGGATCATGCCGCTCCCCGCGACGGAGGCGCAGGCCAGCAGACTCGCGTCCTCGGCGGTCAGGACGAGGTCGATTTGATCGGAGACACTGGTCACCAAGAGGACGATTAGCAGAAGCGCCCCGGAGACGGAGCCGACTCGCTCGACCTTCCGGGCTGCCTCCTCCGAGCGGTGCCGGACCCACATGCCGAGCGCGATCGGAAGGAGCATCGCGAGCAACGTCCCCATCACTGCAAGGTAAGGGACCTCCATCCGCGTTTCGGCGAGCGACGACGCGTACACGAACAGCAGCGTTGGCATCAACACGACGGAAGCGAGTGTCGATACGGCGGTCATCGTGATGCTGAGGGCCACGTCCGCACCCGCGAAATAGGCGAACATGTTGCTCGCGTTTCCGCCCGAGGTGCACGCCATCAGCAGCAGGCCGAGGGCATCGGTCCCTTCGAGCCCGAAGCGGTCGATGGCAAAATACGCCAGAAGTGGCATCCAGCCGAACTGCGAGAGCAGTCCGACGAGCACGGCTCCTGGCCGGCGCGCTGCCCGAGCGTAGTCCTCCAACGTCAGGGACGCGCCCATCCCAACCATCAGCACGAGCGTGAGGGCGGCCACCAGCAGCTTATCGAGCTCGCTCAGCATCCGGCGGACTATACACGGGCGCAGCGAGGGACTGCATCCATGTGGACTCCGTGTTGACCATCATTTCATGGCAGCGCAGCATCTCCCCGATGGATGGAGAAAAGATCATCAACGAGGTGATGGGCGGAGGCCTACGCGCGCTCAATCGGCTCGCGGAGTCGCCTCTCGTCGAGCGCTTTGGTCTCGAGGAACGCACGCAGGCTCTCGTCTACGAGGGTGCCAAGCGCGTTGCCGAAACTGCCGCGAAGGCGGCCAAGCGACTCTCGCCGACGCCAAGTCGCGGTGCGCCGCGAAGCTCGCGCAAGTTCGACCTCAGCCTCACCGAAGAACAACAGCTGATGCGCGACACGGTTCGGCGCTTCGCCGACGAGGTGATGCAAGCGGCTGCCCGAGATGGCGATGATCGCGGCGCACCCCCCGACGGTTTCATGGAGACGTTCGCTGAGCTCGGCGCGGTGCAAATGGCCGTGCCCGAAACACTCGGCGGCGCCGCCGAGTCGGTCTCTGCCGTGTCGCAGATGCTAGTCGCGGAGGACCTGGCGCGCGGAGACATCGGGCTCGCGTACGCAGCGCTTTCCCCCTTGTCGTTCGTCAATGCGCTGGTGCTATGGGGAGACGACGAGCAGCGCGCCAAACTCCTCCCGCTTCTCGTCGACGGAGACGTCACCGAGGCGAGCATCGCTGTCGCGGAGCCGCATCCGCTCTTCGATCCGAGTGCGCCTCGGACCTCGGCGAAGAAGAGTGCGTCCGGCTACGTGCTCGACGGCGAGAAGTTCGCGGTCGCCCTTGCTCGAACGGCTCGTTGGTTTCTAGTTGCAGCCAACTTGCACAAAGTCGGCCCCCGCCTGTTCTTGGTTGAGACCGGGGCGCCTGGATTGTCCGTCGACGAAGAGCCGACGATGGGCTTGCGTTCGGCCGGACTCGGTCGATTGAAGCTCTCCTCGGTGAAGCTTGGCCCCGAGGCGCTCCTTGGTGGCGAGGAGGCGCTCAAGAAAGTCGGCACCGTCGCTTATCGGGACGCGGTAGACCGCGCGCGGGTAGGCTGGGGGGCGATGGCGGTAGGCGGCAGCCAGGCCGTGTTGGACTACGTGATCCCGTATTGCAACGAGCGCGAGGCGTTCGGCGAGCCGATTTCTCATCGCCAGGCGGTGGCTTTCATGATCGCGGACATCGGCATCGAGCTCGAGTCCATGCGGATGCTGGTGTACCGGGCTGCTGGCCGAATAGACGCCGGGCTCGGCTGCCAGCGCGAGGCGTACCTCGCGCGGACTCTGTGCGCAGAGAAGTCCATGGAGATCGGGACCAATGGGGTTCAGCTCCTCGGCGGGGCAGGGTTCATCAAGGACCACCCGATCGAGCTTTGGTACAGACACCTTCGCGCCATTGGTGTGATGGACGGAAACCTCTTGGTGTAGGAGCGGCGCGATGTATTTGGAAATCCCGAGCAGTCTCAAGCCAATCGTCAATCAGGCACACCAAGTCGCCAAACACGTCTTCCGGCCGATTTCTCGGAAGTACGACCGTGCGGAGCACGAGTATCCAAAGGAACTCGACATGCTTGCAGCGCTCATGGATGGGCTCAACGCGGGCTCCGATCAGCGAAGCGCGAGCGTCGAAGGTCTTCAGCGCAATGCGACCCAGGGAGAAGGTGTTCGCAACGGCGGGAACATGTCGACGTGTCTCGGGCTCACGGAGCTTTGCTGGGGTGATGTGGGGCTAGCGCTCTCGATCCCGCGGCAGGGTCTTGGGAACGCGGCGATCACGGCTGTGGCCGATGCCGAGCAGAAGGAGCGCTTCGACGGCGTATGGGCCGCAATGGCGATCACCGAGCCTGGGGCGGGTTCCGACTCTGCCAACATTCGGACGACGGCGCGTCTCGACGGTGACGAGTGGATACTGAACGGCGAGAAGATTTACGTGACCGCAGGGAGCCGAGCCGACTCGGTGGTGGTGTGGGCAACACTCGACCGCAACCTCGGGCGTGCTGCGATCAAGTCGTTCGTGGTGCCTCACGGGACGCCGGGCATGGAGGTGGTGCGGCTCGATAAGAAGATGGGGATTCGCGCGTCGGACACGGCGAGCATCACGCTCACGGACTGCCGAATTCCGAGGAACAACCTTCTCGGGACCTCGGATATCGATACGAAGAAGGGCTTCGGCGGGGTCATGCAGACCTTCGACAATACCCGTCCGATCGTTGCCGGTATGGCTGTGGGGCTCGCACGGGCAGCGCTCGAGCACACGCGGGAGATCCTGGCGGAGGAGGGTGTCGAGGTTCGATATCACGGCCCGCTGTTTGGCAAGAGTGCCGCCGAGGCAGAGCTGATTCGAATGGAGGCCGATTGGGAAGCGGGTCGTCTGTTGATGCTCAAGGCTGCCTGGATGGCCGACAACGGGATTCCGAACTCGATGGAAGCGTCGATGTCCAAAGCGAAGGCTGCGCGTGTGGCCAATCGCGTGACCCTGCGTTGCGTCGAGCTCTGCGGCGGTCGCGGTTATTCCGAAGACTCTTTGCTAGAGAAGTGGGCGCGTGACTCGAAGATCTTGGACATCTTCGAAGGTACGCAGCAGATTCAGCTCTTGATCATTGCGCGTCGTCTCCTGGGCAAGCGGTCGGCGGAGCTTCGCTGAGGAGGGTCCGATGGAAATCAACGGCGTAGCGCACACTTTCGTGACCGTCGGTGACTTCGACCGCGCGCGAGCGTTCTATAGCAAGCTGCTTCCTTTCCTTGGGATGAAGCCGGTCTTGGACATTCCGGGAACCTACTACTGCGTCGGTGGTCGCACGGCGTTCGCGATCCGCGAGGCAACAGAAGGGCATCGGGGTAAGCGCTTCGACCAGAACCAGGTGGGCTTGCATCACTTGTGCTTTCGCGCGCGCACCCGAGAGGACGTCGACGAGGCGCACGACCTGGTGAAGAGCTTGGGCGCGCCGATCGTTCACGGCCCCGAAGAAGGAATGTGGGCCCCCGGCTACTATTCGATCCTCTTCGAAGACCCCGACGGCATCCGCCTAGAAATCAACCACGTCCCCGGCAAAGGCCTCCTCACCTAGGGGACACGCAGCCCCGCCAAAACCCCTATGATTCCAACCCCTTGCGGAGGGTAACGCGCGGTTTCTAAGATTGCGCGTTAGGGTTGCCAAGTGTCTGTGAAGACTAGGGTTTTGGCGGGGCTGCGTGTCCCGTTTGGAGGGTGTGGCGGCCTTGGTGGGTTTGGATGGTGCACGGGAAGTCGTAGAGGGTGGTGAGGAGCGGGGTGGTGAGGACTTCTTCGAGGGGGCCCGAGGCGAGGGTGCGACCCTCCTTCAGGAGCAGCGCGTGGCTCGCTTGCCGCGGGATTTCTTCCACGTGGTGACTGACGAGAACCAGGGTCGGACCGTTTGGCTTCGCGCAGAGCATGTCGAGGTCATCGATCAAGCGCTCTCGCGCCCCCGGGTCGAGGCCCGCGCAGGGTTCATCCAGGATCAGCAAGTCCGGGTTGGTCACTAGCGCGCGGGCGATCATGACGCGCTGTTTCTCGCCCTGCGAAAGGACTCCATAGGGTTTGTTTCGGAACGAGTACGCGCCGATTCGTCGAAGTGCATCGTCTGCCCGGATGAGGTCACCGGCGCTGAGTTCGTGCCAGTTGCCGATGGTCGCATGTATCCCAGTGGCCGCGACTTGCCTGGCGCTTTGTCTAGCCGGAAGCCAGCTGAAGAGCGACGAACTGACCCAGCCGATCCGCTCCTTGAGCGCGCGCATATCGCAGCGCCCATACGTCTCGCCGAGCACGGAGACCTCGCCACGGCTCGGCCATTCGTACCCAGTCACGATCGACAAGAGCGAGCTTTTTCCGGCACCGTTGGCTCCAAGCACTACCCAGTGTTCACCGGGCGCTACCTTCCAGCGAACATCCCGAAGAATCTCGACGTCGTCCCGAACGAAGCGAGCGATGTGCAGGTCGATCACTGCCGTCACGCATTCAGCCTAGCACCCGGACCGAGCGCACTGCTGTAACTTTGGGACTTGAAGCGATCGCGGATTCGCGCTCCAATCGCCGTCATGTACTTCCGTACCCTTTGGAGCACGCTCCTCCTCGGCGCCTGTGCCAGCACCGCGCTAGCCCAAGATCCTCCCCCGATTCGCATCGAAGGCGAGGTTCCCATGGGCGAAGAACGCCACTTTTTCAAAGAGTTCGAGGTTCCCGAAGGGATTGTCGAGATCGAGGTGCAGCACGACGATCTCTCGTCGGTAAACATCCTCGACTGGGGCTTGGACGACCCGAACGGCTTTCGTGGCTGGGGCGGGGGCAATAGCGAGCCGGCCATCGTCGGTGTCGAGGCGGCGTCGCGGAGCTACATCCCGGGGCCGATCCCCGCGGGCACGTGGGAGGTCGTCGTCGGCAAGGCAAGAGTCGAAGAGTTTCCCGCGCGGTACGAGATCAACATCTTCTTGCGCACCGAAGCAACGCTCCCGCCTCAGGACCGAACGCCGTATCAAGACCCAGGCACCCTCAGTGACGAGGCGCGATGGTATGCAGGCGACTTCCACGTGCACTCACGTCAGAGCGGCGACGCGACCCCGAGCATCAGCGCCACCCTGGACGTAGCCCGCGACATCGGTTTGGACTTCATCATGCTCTCCGAGCACAACACGAACAGCGGGCTCACCCTCTACGGCGGCGTCCAGCCCGACTATCCCGACGTGCTCATCCTCCCGGGCGTCGAGTGGTCGAGCTACTCCGGGCACGCCAATGCGATCGGCGCCACCGAGTGGGTGGACCACAAGATCGGGACACGAGGCGCCACCACGGAGGACGCAGTTGACGCGTACCTCGAGCAGGGCGCGATCTTCTCGATCAATCATCCCACGGTGCCCGGCGGAGATCTCTGCATCGGATGTCCCTGGGAGCTCATGGTCGACCAAGCCAAGGTCGGCGGGGTCGAGGCCCAGGGCGGGATCTGGATCGCCATTGATTTCTGGGAGCAGCTCGTAGCCGAGGGGGCCCGAGCGCCCGCCATCGGCGGTAGTGACGATCATCGCGGAGGGCTTGGAACCGGTCCACTCGACAGCCCGATCGGCTCGCCGACGACGATGGTCTATGCGGAGGACCTCAGCGTCGACGCGATCCTCGAGGGTATCCGCGAGGGGCGCACCGTGATCCGAGTCAACGGAGCAGTGGACCCGATGCTCGAGACGGAACTCTCCGGCGAGCGCATGGGAGACACCGTGCTTGCCGATACATCCACGCTCTCGGTCACCGTCACTGGCGCCGTAGAAGGACAGACACTCCGGGTCATCAAGAACCGCGAGGTCATCGAGGAGATACAGATCACCAGCGATCCCTTCATTCACGAACTCGAAGTGAGCGCCCCCGAGCTGGGCGAAGACCGCTATCGCCACCAGGTCATGACGAGCAACACCCCCAAGACCATCGGAAGCTACGTGTGGCTTCGAGCGCCGGGCTCGCAGCCCATGCCGGACGCTGGAGTACCGGATGCAGGCGCACCGGATGGCGGCACAGATCCGTCGGACGGTTCGAGCGGTTGTAGCTGCGGCGTGGTTTCGTCGGCTAGCTACGATACGGGCGTACTCTTCGCGCTCTTGGCATCGTTCGCTTGGGCTTCCCGGCGACGCCGAAGCACATGACGCAGGCGCGAGCGCTCGTCGCGCTCTCGTTCTTCGAGCATGCGTCGGAGGGAGCCGAGCTCGCTCGTCAGAGCCGGTTCCACTCGAAGCTGTAGCGTATTGACCTGACGGGTCGCCTTGCTCAACGCCACGCCGAGCCGCCTGACCAATTGCTCTTTTGGGAGCGCCTCGAGCACCAGCTCGACGAGCCGTTCGAACTCCGTGGCTGCCTGCGCCGCAGCTGGCCCCACCATGGACCCGGCGGTGTTGCGCTCCGTCAAGGTTCTTCGAATCGGCGTATGGGACACGACCGACGGGACCGAGATTCCCCAGACCTGATGATGAGCGAGCTCCACGTCGATCTCACGCTCGGGCCATGCGAACGAGCGAAGCGCGGCGCTTCCATGCGCTGCAAACGCGTCGAGTAGCGCGCGGTGTGCCTCCCGAGAGCGTTCCTCGACCTCTTTGCGTGCATCGAGCGCCGGCCGTGCGCTCTTGAAGAGCTCAGTGATCAATGCCTCACGCTTGCGGTTCAGCAGCTCTCGGCCTTTGCGGACGCGGTCGAGCTGCGCGCTCGCGCGGACCAGGCCCGACCGCGTTGGTGGGACGGAGCGAGCAGTCATGGACTGCTCCTTCCGGGGCGGCTCGAGTGCGCGTCCCAGGTGGCGTCCGAGATCCGCGTCAGCTCATCTCGTGGCAGGGTTTCGAGCAGCGACCATCCGATTCGCACGGTGTCCTCCACGGAGCGCCGCACATCTCCTTGGTGGATCAGCTCACCCTCGAATGCGTCGACGAAATCGAGCGCGAGACGGTCTCCTGGCGCTAGCCCCTCGCTGCCCACGATCGCGGCCATCAGCTTCGCCTCTCGCCCGCGCGCGTATACTGCGTAGAGTTGGTCGGCCCATTCGCGGTGCTCGGCGACCGTGTGCGATTCTCCGATGCCCGCGTTCATGAGGCGCGAGAGCGAAGGGAGGACGTCGACCGGCGGATAGACGCCTCGCTGGTGGAGCTCGCGGCTCAGTACGATCTGCCCTTCGGTGATGTACCCCGTGAGGTCCGGAATCGGGTGCGTGATGTCATCGTCGGGGAGGGTGACGACGGGCACTTGTGTGACGGAACCGGGAGAGTCCTTCAGAACGCCAGCGCGTTCGAAGAGCGTGGCGAGGTCCGTGTACATGTAGCCTGGGTAGCCGCGCCGACCCGGAATCTCCTCACGCGCCGCAGCCACTTCGCGAAGCGCTTCGGCGTAATGGGTGATGTCCGCCATCACCACCAGAACGTGGATCCCATGGGTGAAGGCGAGATACTCGGCTGTCGTGAGCGCCACCCGCGGTGTGAGGAGCCGTTCGATGGTGGGATCGCTCGCCTGATTCAAGAAGAGCACGGTCCGTTGCATCACTTCGCTCTCGCGGAAGCGCGACACGAAGACCTGCGTCTCGCGCTCGGTGATGCCCATCGCGGCAAAGACGACGGCGAACGGCTCGCCGCGGGCAGGTCGCGCGTTCTCGACGATGTCGGCCGCGAGATCGACCCCCGGAAGACCAGGCCCGGAAAAGACCGGCAGCTTCTGTCCGCGGACGAGCGTGTTCATTCCGTCGATAGCGCTCACGCCGGTCTCGATGAAGTCCGATGGATGCCGACGGCGCACAGGATTGATCGGCGCGCCCCAGATTGGCAGCCGTGCCTCGCCGACGGGAGCCGGAAGACCGTCGAGCGGAGCTCCAGTTCCGCTGAGAGCGCGACCGAGCGTATCGCGTCCGACGATCGTAGTTGCCGTCTCACCCGTGAGCGTGATCGTAGCCTCGGCCGGAGCGAGTCCAAGCGTCTCTTCGAAGACCTGTATGACGGTAATCTCGTCACCGACGTCGATCACCTGGCCTCGGCGTTCCGGCTGGCCGTCACCTTCGATGCGCACCCACTCGCCGAGCTTCGCCCGCCGGGTCAACTCGACGAAGAGAAGCGGACCTGCGGCCGATGATGCGCCCGCGTAGGTGCGAGCCACTGGCGCAATGAGCGGTTTCATGTCGCCTCCATGCCGGCGATGGTGTCGTCGGCGTCTAGGATCCGTGCCTCTAGCTCGCCTGGGGGCGCCGTCTTGACCGCGCCCAGCGCAACACGAACCGACGCGAGATCGAGCTTGTCGAACGCCACTCCGTTTCCGAGCGCGGTCTTCCCCACGCGGACGAATGCCCAGAGCAGACGGGCGAGCTCATAGGTCTTGGTGACGCTCGAGAACGCGTCGTGGGGATGAAAAGCATTTTGACCGATCAGGAACTCGCGCGCGATTCGTGCGGCCTCGAGGGTCAGCCGGTCTTCATCCTCGAGAGCGTCCACACCCACCAGGCCGGCGATCTCACGGAGCTCGCGGTCTCGCTGAAGGAGTCGGATCGTCTCCGTCCGGAGCTCCGACCAATCGGCTCCCCCATGATCGGAGAACCACGCCGCGGCGTCGTCGGCGTAGAGGCTGTAGCTGCTGTCCCAGTCGACCGCGGGGAACTGTCGTTGGTGCGCAAGGCGAGCATCGAGAGCCCACAGCGCGCCAACGACCCGAAGCGAAGCCTGCGTCACGGGTTCGGCGAAGTCGCCTCCGGGCGGTGAAATCGCACTGATGAACGTCACTGCGCCTGTTCGTGAAGGCGTCCCCTGACTCTCGACTCTTCCGGCGCGCTCGTAGAGGCGGCTCATGCGGTTTGCAAGGTACGTCGGGTAGCCTTCTTCTCCGGGCATCTCCTGTAGACGCGCTGCGATCTCGCGGAGTGCCTCCGCCCAGCGAGACAACGAGTCAGCGAGGATGGCTACATGATAGCCCATGTCTCGGTAGTACTCGGCGACCGTCATGCCGAGGTAGACGGACGCATCCCGCGCCGCGACCGGCATGTTGGACGTGTTCACGACCAGGACCGTGCGATCCATGATCGGCCGCCCCGACTCGGGGTCGGTGAGGCGTCCAAAGTCGTGCAGCACTTCCGCCATTTCGTTGCCACGTTCGCCACAGCCGATGTAGACCATGACGTCGGCTTTGGCGTATTTGGCAAGCGATTGTTCGATCACTGTCTTGCCGGTCCCGAAGCCGCCGGGAACTGCGACCGCGCCACCCTCGACCACCGGGAACAGTAGGTCGAACACGCGTTGGCCTGTGATGAACGGCCGGTCGCCTGGGAGGCGACGGCGCATGGGGCGTCTCTCCCGAATCGTCCAGGGATGAGAAAGTGACAAGGTGGAGCCGTCATCCAGGGTCGCGACGGGGTCGGTGACGTTGAAGTTTCCCGACTCGATCTTGGCGATGCGGCCGCATCTACCCGGCGGGACCAGTACGCGATGAACCATACCGGGTCGCTCCTCGATCGTGCCGATTACGTCGCCACTTTCGACCTTGGCGCCCGCTTCGACACTGGCCTCGAACGACCACTGGGCCTCTGGGTCGAGGGTAGGCAGGGTCGCACCCGGAGTGATGAAGTTGCCGGTCCGGTCTGCGAGCGCTTGCAGAGGTCTCCCGACTCCGTCGAGGATGGAACCGAGGAGTCCAGGCCCAAGTCGAGTCGTCAGCGATTTGCCGGTCCTCTTCACTGGTTCACCCAGAGAGAGCCCCGTCGTTTCTTCGAATACCTGAATCGTCGCGACCTCTCCCCGAAGCCGGATCACTTCTCCGAGCAGTTGCCGCTCGCCCACCTCGACCAGCTCGTAGAGAGCGGCTTCGCGAAGCGGTTGTGCCTCGGCGATGGCGCCTGCGACGCGCGTGATGCGTGCCTCGTTCATTGGAGCCTCACACGATAGCCGATCGCCCGGCGCAGGATGTCGACGATGTACTCGTGTGCGGTTGATTCGGCGCCCCAGTTGGGGCCCGGCACCGGGATCACGACAGGTGTCGCAGACTTGCCCAAGCTCCGGCGAAGTTCATCGGAAAGCTCCTCGTAGAGGCGTTGGTCGACGATCACGACCCCCTCGCTATCCTCGAGGCGAGCGAGCTCGCGCGCGGTGTCCTTGGCGTCCTCTGCTTCGAGAACCTGAACACCGGAGAGCGCGAACCCTGCGCTCGAACCGCGGGTTGCGATCACGACGAGCTTCGGCGAAGTCATGTCGCCACCATTTCGGACTGAACGAGGGGTGCGGGCGCCTCCAGAGCCACACCCCAGATGATGCGCCGCAGGTTGAGCACCTCGGCGCGTAGTTGGAGGCTGAACGCGATGAGGGGGGCTGCGCTCTGCGGTCGAGTACGCGCGTGGCGCTTCTGTTCCGCTATTTGGGCTTCTAGGACCGCGCTCTCCAATGAAGACAGCGGCCGCGCATCACCTGTCAACGCAGTGCCAATAGGTGAACCCCGGAATGTGCGAGCGGCCAGATCCTGTGCATGCTCGAGGCGCTCCGCGTTGCACAGGTCGTCGAAGAGCGGGCGGTCGATCGCTCGACCCCCTTCTATGAACATCACCTGGGCGAGCTCCGGCGCGCGCTCGGGGAAGTGAAGCAGTGCGGTCCACAGGTTCGTCAGATCCACGAGTTGCTCCACGTAGGCCACGAGCTCGGGTCCGCCCTGCCGCGCGCGCAGGCTTGCCCGCTCAGCGAACGCTCGCTGAAGCTCGATCTCGGTCTCGAACAGCGAGGGTCGGGCGCCTGCTGTGACGCCAATCAGGGCACGTCCAAACGGATGATCCCAGAGCACGAGCATCCGGACGACGTCTGCCATCGTCGGCTGCGCCGCCAAAGCCCCGAGCGCACGCTCCGAGAGGTTCGCGGTGGGTACGATCCCGCTCATCCTTGCTTCGGCCGCGGCTCCCTCATCCGCGCCGCGGAGGATCATCTGAATTGCGCGTCGCTCCTCGTCTTCCAAGATCACCGCGAAAACGGGTCTTCGCTCGTCGTTGCACCAGCGGCTGAGGATGGCCATCAAGTGGGCGGCGCGACCCCGTATCGCGGCTTCGAGCGCGCCGGGCGTGGCCGGTGCCTCGGTTCCGACGAGACCGAGGCCACGCATCTCCCGTTGAAGCGAGAAGAGACTCCGAGCGCGCGTCAAGCGGCTCAGGTCTTCCTGGGACAAGAGTCGCGTTCCGAGTCCCCGTGCTCGGGCGTTGAGGTCGCCGAGATACATGCTCATCCGGGTCGCTCCTCTACTCGCGTTCGGAGCTCGATGACCAGCGTCGGGGTCAAGCGCTCGAGTCGACTCTCGAGTGTTCCGTCGACCTTCACTCGTCCCGCTTCGCCTACGGCTACGAAGCCGTGCCTGCCATCGGCAAGTGGCTCGATCGCGGCGACGGCGTCTTCGCCTAGGGCTTCCTCGATGACGCCCCGCAAGCCCTCTGTGCACTGAACGATGGCGCCTGTCGCACCTACGAACTCGATCGCTTGCGCTACTTCGGTTCCGAGCGTCCGCTGGTAGCTCTTCGCCCGGCACGCCTCGGGCAGAAGCGCTCGCACCCGCTCCATTACCCGTTCCAGCATTCGTGCGCGCGCTACCAGCACGGCGCGCATCGACTCGTGACGCGCCGCCGCGATGCTCGCTCGTGATTCAGCGTGGTGCTCTCGCTGGCTCTTTGCGAGCATGGCACTTCGCCGCGCCTCGAGCTCGACGCTCGCCTGTTCGAGGATTCGCTCCGCATCCGCGCGTGCGGCTTGCATCAGCGCTTGAGCACTCTGCTCTGCCCGCCTGCGAAGCTCCGTCGTGAGGTCGACTCCGGTCATTCCTCGGTCAGGCGCCTCCCTGCATCAGGATCAACACCGACACGACGAAGCCCAGAATCGCGACCGTTTCCGGTATTGCGATCAAGAGCACGACGGTGACCGACATCTCCGGCTTCTCCGCCAGAGTCGCCGCGGCGGCGGGTCCGATCCGAGACTGCGCCCAGCCGGTGGCCAAGGCGGGTATCGCGACTGCCAAAGCCGAACTGAAGTACAAAGCAACCGTTTCCATCTTCATCCGCTCCTCTCGTGATTGACGTCTTCACGTGGGGACCAATGCCGAAAGGGCTGGTAACGCGAGCCGCCGGGGCTGAAAAACTTTCCGAAGAACTCCACATAGTGAAGTCGCAGCATGTGGATGGTCGGGCTGAAGACTCCGAGGACGAAGTTGACCAGGTGGAAGAGCAGGGCGCAGATCACGCCGACCACGACGCTTCCAAACGCGCCGGTCATTCGGTTGGCTACGACGGCCATCATCACCGAGGCTGTGCCCACCGCCATGATGCGGGCATACGAAAGAATGTTGCCCAGAGTGGAGACGAGCTCCACCGGTGCGACGACCCCCTCGGCGATCACGAGGATCGGCAGGGCGACCAGCGTCGTGATGACCATCGGCGTGAAGAAGCGTTCCGGCAGCATGCCGAAGGCCGCCATGAGTGCGAACACGATGAGAATCACCATGATGCCGGCCATGCCGCGCCCGAGTGCATGCCGCTTGTTTCGGCGAAACATCTTCACGGCTCCGATAAAAAGTCCGAGCACGATGTGTACGACGCCCAGTGCAAGGGCCAGTCCGAGAAAAGGAAAGAACGCTTCCTCGCGATTGAAGATGATCGGGTGAAGTCCGATGCGATGCCCGAGGTCGCCAAACAGCTCGCCGTAGAGAAAGCCAAATATGATGGTGAATAGGGAGCAGCCGAGTCCAATCTCCGATACCGAGCGAAGTGTCGTGTTTGGTTGCGAGCGGATCCGAAAGACGAGCGACAGGATGCCGAGTAGAGCCCCGTAGCCGATGTCGCCGAGGGTCACGCCGAAGAACATCGGAAAGAAGATCGCCACGAACGGAGTCGGGTCGACCGTTCCATACTTCGGAAGCGGCATCATGGTCGTGATCGCTTCGAACGGGCGGAAGATCCGTGGATTTCGCAGGACGACCGGTGTCGTGTCACCCGACCACTCTTCGGAAGACAGTGCCTCGACCTCCACCGCGTCACCAAACGAACGCTCGAGCCGCTTCTCGAAGTCGGCTTGGGCGATGCTTGGAATCCAGCCCTCCAGGACGAACGCACGAGGAGTAACTGCGGCCTTCTCCATCGCCTCGATCGTCGACAGATGGTCTTCGACGTAGGCTTGGATTTGGGCAAGGTCCCGGCCTCGCTCGTTCGCGATCCGGGTCCGCTCCTTGTCGAGGGCTTCGAGGTCGGAGGGAAGTGCCTCGAGCCGTGCTTGCATTCCATGGACCGTTGCGCCGACGCTCTGGCCTTCGAACTTTTCGGGAAGCGAAAGGGCTTGGACGCCTGCTTCGCTGAGGAGGGTCTCTGCACGGGAGCCTTCCTCAGCGGGCACAGCGAGGAGCATGGCCGTCTCGCCCGATTCGGATGGCTGGCTCATTAGTTCGAAGCCATCGCCAAGCACTTCGCGAAGCGCGACTCGTACGCGCCTCACCTCGTGTTCGCCGCCTTCACGAAGCACCAGGTAGAAGACCCGAACCGTGTCGAGGTCCAATCCCGACTCGCTAATCTTTCGAAACGTCGAAAAGAATGGGCGGAACTTCAGAATCATCGCCCGTTCTTCTTCGAGAATCTGGCGCTGCTTCCGGAGCGCCTCGAGGTGGCGGCGCGTCCTTCCGGCGATGAGCGCAGCTTTCGGAAGCGTGAAGTCTTCCGCCATGGGTCCGTAGTGGGGCGGGGTCTGGTCTAGGAGAGCCAGTGCTGCGTGGACGTCCTTGGCGACTCTCTGAACGCCCCGCACGTGGCGAGCCTGCTCGGGCGTAAGGTAGAGCGGCTGTAGGGGCCCGGACTTCGCCGGCTCGATCAGATGGATCAGGCCGAGGTCCTGTACCGTCCCGAGTACCGGTTGGAGCTGCTCGATGGGCCCGAGCACCCGCACACAAGACATCTCGAGAATCACGAAATGCCTCCTTCGTCATCCCCGATGAGGCGTATGATCACGTGTCGGGCCAGCTCGTTGACCTCGTCGTCTTTCAGGCTGTCGAGCGCATTGACTTCCCGTGCCCCTTCCGAACGGAGCGCCGTGATCTTCTCGTTCTTCTCAGCCTCGAGTTGCGCACGAAGCAGCTCGTCTGCTCCGTCGAGCTCCAGCTCGAATTGGCGGAGGCGCTCTTCTGCTTCGGTGCGAGCTTCCTCGACTAGAGACGAGGCATTGCGTCTCGCCTCGTCGAGCATCTCGTCGAGCTGCGCCTCGGTTTCGATCAGTCGGCTGAGCTTGTTGGCCATTCCAACTACCAAGGGCGAACCTAGCAGAAGGCACCTTCGCTGGGGTTCGTTAAACGACTTTAGTTCGCCTGTTCACACCTAGCAGCACTGCGCCTGAGAACGTGATCACCGCGGCCGCAAGAAAAGCGCTTTCAAAACTCCGCTCCGTGGCCATCCAGCCGAGTGCATACGCAAAAAATGCGTGTCCTCCGTTGAACGCTCCGTGGATGATGGACACCACCATGCCCCGTGCTGCGGCGTCCGCTCTTGCGATCGCGAGGGCTGTAAGCGCCGGATACGCGACACCATGCGCTACTCCCATCATGGCGCCGATCGCGAACAGGTGATCGGCGCCAAGGTACCCGAGCATGGGAGGCACGCTTGAGTACAGGACGATCGACACAACCGACGCGCGAAGCACCCCGAAGCGGTCGATGAGGCGCCCGCCCCCGAGTCTCACGGTCAGGGCCGTCAGTGCGAAGCCAATGAAGAAGCTTCGCACCTCCGTCACGTCCTGTTCGAGCGCGAATGGCTGATGAAGGGTGAAGAGCGCAGTGAACGAGGCGGTCATCAGTGCGGTCGTTCCGTACACGCGCAAGAGTGAGCCTCCGAGAATGGGGCGACGAACGCCATCGGCGAGTGGGGCGTGTCGCGCCGGCTCCTTCAATCGCGTGCTCACGAGTGCGGCGAGTAGTCCCGCACATGCGCTTGCGATGAAGACGTACTTCCAGCCCACGCTTTCCGCCAACAGCTCCCCGATGGTGGGCGAGATGGCGTTCATTCCGAGGTTCGCCGCTCCGAATAGGCCGATGGCCTGGGCCATTCGGTCGCTTGGCGCGATGTCCGCCGTCATCGCGCCAGCCGCATTGAACCCCATCACCATCCCGATCCCCCAGCACACCTGGGCGAGATAGAGCAGCAGCCCCTCGTGATCGACGAACACGTAGAGCACTCCGGTCAACCCAATCATCAGGTCGCCGCACGTCAGCCAGGGGCGCCGCCCGTAGCGATCGACGAGCCAGCCGACCACCGGAGTCACCAGAACTGCGGTGACCCCCTGGAGTGCGACCGCGCGGCCGATCGCGGCGGCGTCCATGTCGAGCTCAGACGCGAAGTACTTCGGAAGGATAAGATAGAACGACCACGACAAGCCGTAGAGCGAGACGGATCCCAACAGGAGTACGAACTCTCGCGACAATAGTGGAGTGTCGCTCGGGGCCCCTTGCGTTTGCGGCGGCGCGCTCACCGACGCGTCTTTAGCACTCAAATCCGACCTTGCTCGACGGTTTCACGTCCATGCTTGGGGGCTAGGAAAAAGCGTCCGTTGCTGATACGGTCGGCTAACTATCTTCGCTCGGCTTGCTTGCCTTCAAGCGTTTCGGTTCCAGTGGTTTTCAGGGGGATGGATGCGAATTGCTGACGTGATGAGTAGCAAGCCGGTGACGATCAGCGCCGACCTTCCGGTGGCCGACGCCTTCGCCGTGGCCTCCGCCAACGGTGTGCAACACCTCGTCATCACAAGAGGCCAGCTCCCGATCGGCGTCGTCTGCGTTCGCTGCGACCTGGCAGACGCGTTTCCGCGCCAACCCGTCGGCCGCTTCATGACGCGACCAGTTACCATTGGCGCATACGAGTCCGCCCTGCGTGCGAGCCAGCAAATGTGTCGGCAGGGGGTCGGCGCGCTGATCGTGCGCGGTGGGGACTCCGGCTGGGGCATCGCGACGCGGGGCGACCTTCTCAGAGCCGGGTTTCGAGCGGGCGAAGACGCCGGGCTCTTCTTCTGCGCCTCGTGCGGCACGTATCTTCACGTGCACCCGGTTCCGGGCAGTGAATGGGTCGCGTTCTGCGTCGATTGCTGGGACCGCGCGGGTCCGCCCCGCATCGGCGACGACCTCGGTGAATCCGACTAGTGCGCGCCTTCGTCACCGGAGCGACTGGAACCGTCGGTCGAGAAGTGTGTCGGGCGCTCGTCGAGGGAGGTGCGCAGGTGCGTGTCGGCGCCCGTGCCTCGAGCAATGTCGGGGCAATCATCCCGGAAGTTGCCGATGTCGTTCCTCTAGACTTCGCAGCCGAACGAGCGGAACCCTCGAGTTTCGAAGGGGTCGATGCCTTCTTCTTCATGACGCCGCTCATCGACGATCAAGTCGCCGCTTCGCGACGGCTGCTCGAGGCCGCGATCGAGGGCGGCGTCTCCCACGTCGTGCGACTCTCTTCACGCTCGGTCGAATGGGACGAGGAGTCTTCACTACGCGCGTGGCACCGAGCGATCGACGATGACGTGCGCGCGTCCGGCGTCACTTGGACGATTCTTCGGCCGTGCTCGTTCTTTCAAAATTTCATCAAGTATCAAGCCGAGACCATTCGTCTGATGTCCTCGCTCATCGTCCCTCAGGGCGATGGGCTCATTCCGTATGTCGATGCGGCAGACATCGGCGCCGTCGCTGCGGAGTGCCTCGCGAGACCGGGCGAGCACGCGGGAGAGACCTACATCCTCACCGGAGGTCGAGCCTACAGTGTAAAGGGTGTGGCCGCGGAGATCGGCCGTGTCATCGGGCGTCCGGTCACGTACATCAGCGTCGAAGAAGCGCAGTCGAGGGACATGATGCAGGAGATGGACATGCCCGCCTGGCTGGTCGAAGCGGGGCTTGCAGTCTTCGCGCACGCACGCGCCGGAGGGGAGGCGGCGGTCGATCCAGCACTCGCGCGGATCTTGGGTCGCCCGGCGACGACATTGTCGGAGTTCGTCGAGAGGAATCGGGACGCCTGGCGTTGAGCGAACCCCTCGAACGGGGCGATGACATGGGCTCCCGGCGCGTGTTATGGACGGCCGGGATGGAGGACGACGGCCGCAGCTTCGTGACATCTTCCTGGCTTTTCGCGAGAGCGCTCGGTGCCGTACTCTCGGTGGCCTTCCTTTCGCTCGGCGCACAAGCCCAGGGTCTGTTTGGATCCCATGGCGTCGCGTCGATCGCATCCTTCGTCGAGTCCGCGAAGAGGGCAGGACACCACTTCGGCCAGCATCCCACGGTCTTTTGGTGGTCGGCAAGCGACGCCACGATCACCGCCTGCTGGGTCATCGGCCTTCTTGCCGGGCTCGCGCTCGCCTTCGGTCTCCTCCCTAAGCTCGCCTTGGCGATATCGTGGTTCGCATACCTCTCGTTCGTGAGCGTCGGCTGGCCGTTCATGTCGTTTCAGTGGGACACCTTGCTGCTCGAGGTCTCGTTCACGGCGCTCTTCTTCGTGCCCTGGCGTCGCCTCGACCGACTGAAGTCGCACCCCGCGCCGCATCCGCTCGCGCGCTGGGCTTTGTGGTGGTTGCTGTTCCGACTGGTGTTTCGCTCGGCATACGTGAAGCTCGCCAGCGGAGACCCAAGCTGGGCCGACCTCAGCGCTCTCACGTTTCACTACTGGACGCAGCCGCTGCCGACTGTCCTCGGCTGGTATGCGAACCTGTTGCCGGCCTGGTTCCAGAAGATCTCGTGTTTAGCGATGTTCGTCGTCGAGTTTGGCGCGCCATTCTTGATTTGGGTTCCGCGTGCCTGGGGCCGTCGCACCGCTGCGGCCTCGATCACGCTCTTGATGAGCGCGATAGCCCTCACGGGCAACTACGGCTTCTTCAATCTGCTGACGATCGTCCTTTGCATCCCGCTGCTGGACGATCGTCTACTCGGCCGCTTTGCGCTTCTACGAGTCGAGAGCAAGCCGGCTAGCGCGGCAAGCGTGTCGCCTTTGCCATGGGCCGGCCTCGCGCCGGCGCTCACGATCGCGATCAGCGCGGCGGTGTTCTTCGCCGGCACGTTCGGGGCGGGTCCGCCTCGCTGGCTCGGGCCCGTCTATCCGTACAGCACGTTCAACAATTACGGACTGTTTGCCGTGATGACGACCGAACGTCGCGAGATCGAGATCGAAGGCACCGTCGACGGCGAGAACTGGATTCCATACGTTTTTGCGTACAAGCCTGGCGCGCCTGAGCGAAGACCCGTGACCGTAGCCCCTCACCAGCCTCGCCTGGACTGGCAGATGTGGTTCGCCTCCCTGGGCGACTATCGCCGCAATCCTTGGCTCGCGAGTCTCATGCGCGGCCTGCTCGCGGACGAGCCGACAGTGACCGGACTCCTCGGGGCAAACCCATTCGACGCAGAGCCTCCGAAGCAGGTGCGTGCGCTGATCTATCGCTACGCCCCGACTACGGCGAGCGAGCTTAGTGAGACAGGGCTCTGGTGGACTCGGGACGAACGCGCGCTCTATGCGCCCATACTCGGCGTTCCGGTCGAAGAGCAGGTCACCCCGGTGCCCCCAAGCCCGCAGTAGCCGGACGGGTTCTTCGCGAGGTACTGCTGGTGGTCGTCCTCGGCGTAGTAGAAGGCTCGTGCCGGGAGTATTTCGGTCGTGACCGCGTCGTACCCAGCGTGCGATAGCGCTTCCTGGTAGCTCTCCATCGATGCGACTGCCGCTTCGCGCTGCGCGTCGTCGAAGTAGTAGATGCCAGAGCGGTACTGCGTGCCGATGTCGTTCCCCTGTCGCATTCCTTGCGTCGGGTTGTGGCTCTCCCAGAAGAGCTTCAAAAGCTCGTCGTAGCTGATCTCCGCGGGTCGGTAGACGACGAGAACGACTTCGTTATGGCCGGTCTGTCCGGAGCAAACCTCTCGGTACGTGGGGTTCGGCGTGAGGCCCCCGGCGTATCCGACCGCGGTGGTGAACACGCCCTTGGCTTCCCAGAATTTCCGTTCGGCACCCCAGAAGCACCCCAAGCCGAACACAGCCTGCGCCGTGTCTTTGGGGAAGGGTCCTCGCAAGGGAGCTTCGAGCACGTAGTGGCGCGAGGCGACCGGCACCTCGGTCTGGCGGCCGGGGAGGGCTTGGTCGGGCGTGGGCATGCCGAGCTTCTTTTCCGAGCTGAAGAACATGGGCCAAACATAGAGATCTAGGTGTCGAAGCGGAAGTGCCCGAACGGCGCCGGCTGGCGATCCATCGATAATACGATAACCAGAGCGGATGGATCTGGAGCGAATCGACGAGATCGCCCGTCGCCTCGGCGATTGCGAGAGCGTCCTATTCGTCACCGGGGCGGGCATTTCGGCCGACTCCGGCCTGCCGACCTATCGCGGGATCGGTGGCCTCTACGAGCAGGAAGAGACCGACGAGGGTATCCCCATCGAAGCAGCGCTGTCGGGCGCGATGTTCCAGCGCGACCCCGGGCTCACCTGGAAGTACATTCACCAAATCGAAAACGCCTGCCGTGAGGCCGGACCGAACCGCGCGCACGAGGCGATCGCGGAGCTTGAAGAACGATTCAAACGAGTTTGGATCCTCACGCAGAACGTCGATGGCCTGCATCACGCGGCCGGTAGTCGACAAGTGATCAACATTCATGGCGACGTGCATGGACTGTCGTGTACGCGCTGTGCTCATCGTTGGCGCGTTGTAAACTATGCGAGCCTCGCGATCCCACCAAGCTGCCCGCTTTGTGACGCTTTGGTGAGACCTGAGGTCGTTTTGTTTGGTGAAATGTTGCCGGCCGATCGAACGCTGGTGCTGCAGGAGCAGCTCATGCTTGGCTTTGATGCGGTCTTCACGATCGGCACGACGAGTGTTTTCCCGTATATCGCCCAGCCAGTGCTCGACGCGAAACGCAGGGGACACATGACCGTCGAGATCAATCCCGGCATCAGTGAAGTGTCACACGTAGTGGACTACCGACTCCGAGTGGGCGCCGCTGCCGCGATGGATGCTCTTGTGCAGGCCCTCGATCGAGCCTAGGTTCGCCCCCTATGGGGGAGGACGCGCGCAGCTACCGCTACGACGAGTCGTACGGTGAATCGGTTTCGTTGTCGGACGGCCGCCGTGTGGCTTTGCGGCTAATCCGCCCCACGGACCGCGAGATGCTTCAAGCGGGATTCGAACGTCTCTCGCCGGAGTCTCGATACGCTCGCTTCATGACGTCCAAGGCAAGGCTCACCGATGGAGAGCTCTCGTACTTGACCGACGTCGACGGAGTCGACCACTTCGCGATGGGCGCGATTCGGAAGCACGTCATGTCGCCTCACGAGGGCGTGGGAAGCGCTCGTTTCGTACGCCTTCCGGAACAAGCTGACATGGCCGAGCCGGCCGTCACCGTGGCCGACGACTACCAAGGGAACGGCCTTGGCACCATACTCTTGCAGAGGCTCATCGAGGCCGCGTGGGAGCGTGATATTCGCTGGTTTCGAAGCGAGCTTCTTGCCGACAACACGGCATCGAAACGCATGATGGAGTCCCTGAGCCCCGAGGTTCGGTTTCGGGCGGGCGGTGATGGTGCCTTGGTCGCGACCATCCCGGTGCCAGAGCCCGATCACACGCCAACGGCACCCGGGTTTTTCGTCGGCACGCCGGTGCAGAGGCTGCTCGCATACGCGGCCCGCGCGACGATTCGCGTTCGACCGAGGGTTACCCAGCCGCCTAAGCCTCCTCGCTAGGAAGCCTGCACCGGGAACATCATCGGAGCCCGTACTTCCGTCATACGCTTTGCATTCGTAAGTGCTCCAACGATGCGTAGGGCGAACGGGAACGCCGTGCCGGGGCCGCGGCTGGTGATCAGCTTGCCGTCCGCCTCCAAGGGGTGCTCGCTGTAGTCGCCCCATTCTTGAAGCTGCGGCCTCACGCTCGGGTGGCTGGTCATCCTGCGTCCTTCGAAGACGCCGTGGGACTTGAGTGCAATCGGTGCCGCGCAAATCGCGGCCACCCAGCGTCCGGCGGCCTGCTGTGCTCGGAGAAGCTCTCCCACTCGTTCCGATTCCGAGAGGCGCCGCGCCCCCTCTGCACCTCCGGGAAGAACAAGCACGTCGAACTCCCCCTGCAGTTCGTCGATCCCGATGTCGGGCGTAATCACGACACCGCGACTACAGCGAACCGGGTCGCTTCCGCCGACGCCAGCGACCGTCACCTCGATGCCGCCGCGACGGAGCACGTCGATGCTGATCACGGCCTCCATCTCTTCGGCGCCTGACGCGAGAAGAACCAATGCCTTTGGTTTGTCGGTCATTTCATACCCTCGCAATTGCGGGAAGGGTCCGCTTTGCAGATCGCGCTGATGCGTTCGCGAAGCGCGCCTTCGAGCTTCTTGAGGCCTAGGCCTCTCGCTAAGTCGATCGCTCGGGCCGGGCTGATGCGGTCGACCACGAAGGCCTCGAGTCCGATGAGCGCGGCCGAGCGTTGACCGGACAGGCAGTAGACGACGGCGGGGAGAGCGTCCTCCGCGCGGAGGGCGCTGTCGAGGCTGCGCGCGTTCGCTTCGGTCAGCCCGGCGGGCACCGCTACCGGGATCGAGACGAACTTCATCCCGAGCCGCTCGACCGTTGCCGCGTCGCCCTCATCCCCCGTTTCCGACTCCGTACGCAGCGAAATCACCGTTCGATACCCAGCCTCTTGGATCGCCTTCCACTGGGCGGGGCTCGGCTGGCCGCCGACGAGCAGGCCCGTCGCAGACACTCTGGCGCCAGGGATCGGGACTAGAGGCGGGGTCTGGTCGATGTTCTTCGGAGCGGTCGGCTTTGCGGGCGCTCCTTCGGCAAAGGCCTCCCCGGTGGCGCTACCGAAGACGAGTGCCGCGGCCAGCCAGACGAAGGCGAGCTTCACGCCGATGTTGTCAAGAGCACGCGCGGACATCCATGCGTTAGTTCGCTTCACGAGCTACCTCACACCTTGCCCGCTGACGATAGCCCGCGCAGCGATGCGGCCGGAGTAGACGCAACCACCGAGGAAGGTCCCCTCGAGCGCACGCTTTCCATGCATCCCTCCACCACCGAAGCCGCACGCTTCTCCCACGGCAAACAGGTTCGGGATGGGGTCGCCTTGCTTGTCGAGCACCTTGGCATCGAGGTCGACCTGGATTCCGCCGAGACTCTTGCGGGTCAAGATCTGAGTCCGGATCGCGATCAGGGGCATTGCGCTTGGGTCGACGATGGGAGCCATGTTGCACGTGCGAAGTCGGTCGCCGAGGTACTGCCGGACGTGGGCGATTCGTCGTAGCTGGTCATCGTTCTGGAACTTGGTCCCCCGCGCGATGTTCTCGTCGTAGTCCGCGAGGTCTCGCTCGAGCATGTTGGCGTCCACGTCCTTGGTGCCCGTGAGCGCGTTCATCTTATCGGCGAGCTCCGCCACGCTATTGCCCGTGACGAAGTCCGGGCAGTGGTCGATGAACTCCTGCACCTGCTCGCCGTTGCCCTTCAAGAGCCGTACGATGAACGAGACGAGCTTCTTGTCGCGAACTGCGGGATTGAACTCTGCACCCGATACGGCGAACTCCTTGTTGGCGATCTTCCGGTTCATGACCTGCCAGGAGTACTTCTTCTTCTGCTTGCAAATCTCGTCGACCAGCAGAAGCGTATCGAACGAGCCCACGAGTGGGGGGTTCACGAATCGGCGTCCTTCGTAGTTGACCCAGACGTTCGACTTGCCCGGGACCAGACTGAGGCCGTAGTTCGGAAAGACTGGACTCCAATGCCGAACGCCCGCAGCGTAGTTCCACATCTTCTCGAGATGGGTGATGTTGGCACCGAGCTCCTCTGCGCGATCGAGAAGCAGACCGTCCGCCTCGGGGAACGAACCGTTCAGCATGGGCTCGGGTGGTTCTCCCCACTGGTCGCGCGGCCAGACCTCGCGAACCTTGTCGTGGTTTCCGGCGATTCCTCCAGCCGCGATCACGAGCGCATCGCCCCGCGCCTCGAAGGGCTTGCCGCCGTTGGTGCCATGGCAGCCGACGACTTGGCCGCCTTCTTGCGTGAGGCCGTCAACGCGATGGTTGAAATGGAGCTTCAGTCGACCGGCTTTCTCGTGTGCCTCGAGCAGCGGGATCAGGGCGACGATGATGCCCTCTCCGGTGCCCCAGACGATGTGAAAGCGCGGCACGGAGTTGCCGGGCACGTAGTAGCCGCGCTCGGTCCAGTTCACCGCTCGGAAAAACTCGACGCCGCGGTCTTCGAGCCAGTCTCGGACCTCCTCGGTGCAGCGATTCACGTACGCCTCGGCCCAGCGATAGGGCCAAACATCGTTCGGATCGAGCTCTCCGTAACGGACCCAGTCGCGCATCGCGAGCTCCACGGAGTCCTTGATACCGTTCTTTCGCTGCTCGGGAGAGTCGACGAAGAACATCCCGCCGAAGGACCATAGCGCGAGCCCGCCGAAGCGGTCGCGTCCGGCCGCATCGAGCATCACGACGCTCTTTCCGGCATCGAGCAACTCGAGTGCGGTCACCATTCCTGCGAGGCCAGCGCCGATGACGACGACCTCGGCTTCATACGCGTTCTTGGCCATGTAGGCGCGCGATCATATCAGCTTTGCCCAGCAGCGCCTCGCACAAAAGAAGGGCCCCGTTGGGGGCCCTTTCTCATGCCCACACGAACCCTGTCAGGGGGTCGCGCTATCGGTCGCGCACACCGCTATGGTGAACTCGAGGGGCACGGAGACGTTCCCATCACCGTCCTCGACGACGGCGGTCCCCCCGTACGGCGCTGCGTTCGGGCAGCTCACCGTCGATGTCGCCGCATCGAGCTGACCGGTGCATCCGAGGACGCTTCCATCGTAAAGAAACTCCGAGGGGTCGGAATCCACGTCGGTTGCGCTGATCGTGACCGTGTAGTCCCCGGGAGTCCCAGGCGCGCACGCGCCGTCCGGGGCCCAGGCCACCATGGTGATGACCGGCGCTTCACCGCCGTTCATGCCGCCGCTGCCTGCGGAGCCGCCAGTGCCCGCGGAGCCGCCGCTGCCTGCGGAGCCGCCAGTGCCCGCGGAGCCGCCGCTGCCTGCGGAGCCGCCGGACCCGCCAGTTTCACTGTCTCCGCAGCCACTCCAAGCGAGCGCTGCCCCCAAGATCAAGGTAACGATAAAACGCATAGACTTTCCTCCTCTTTGGGCCCCT
>Ga0316189_10000729_pt1 | contig 32891 bp, 32 predicted proteins | sample LowCovwburrow_MG_FD_204930 | JGI IMG/M metagenome (GOLD analysis project Ga0316189, IMG submission 204930) | Coastal sediment microbial communities from Maine, United States - Lowes Cove worm burrow | ecosystem: Environmental > Aquatic > Marine > Coastal > Sediment | place: USA: Maine...
TCATAGTCGTTGTTCTTAATGGCTTCCATTCCTCGAAGACCATCTTCGGCCTCTTCTACTTGATAAGAATCACTCTCTTCAGAAAGTATCTTTACCAACACTCTACGAATGGCCGATTCATCCTCTATTACCAAAATTCTTGACATATTCCAATTTTTTAAATTCCTATTCTAAACCCTGTCCTAAAATAAAAACTAGGTTCATCATTTAATGTAAAAATATCATTTCTATCCTTATCACGTAACACTCCATCTTGAAACAAAGTATGGCCGGCATAACCGTAGAACGACATATTTTTAGTTATGTTATATTGATACCCAATTGTAATCAGTGCTGCTGATGATGAAATTGATGAAGCAAAACCTGTATTGGGAAGGATAATATTATTTTGAAGATTCACAAAATAGCCATCCAAGATAAACTCGGTCTGAATCATTTGGTTTTTTTTCAAATGATACTTAAGACCCGTTTTTGGTACACCCACGACATAGGTCCATTTAGGATGGAATTTCTTTTCATAATAAACAATGGGTAACGGAATTCGCAATGCGACCGTTGAATTGTATGCGATCCCCAAAACCAGGCGCATTGGTTTATCAATATTTTGTTTGTCCTTAAAAGCGCCAATGGTAAAATTAACTGAAACATCACCATTCTCGATACTATTGGTTAAGGTAGATGATAGCCTTGGTGTCGTAACACCTATGAATCGCCAATCCTCATTATGCTTGTAAACATAAGCCAGATTCAGATCCAACACATGAAGATTCTTTAATTCTTCCTCATCAAAGGGAGTGTTGTCCCCCATATCATATGCCAAATAATTATACTCGGCCCCAATGATAATATTATCTGATTCCCTAACCTTTAGCGGGACATTGGCAACCAATTTAAATCGCGAAAGTTCAGCATCGGCCTTATTTTTAGGCATCAACATATATTCCAACCTAAAGATATCAGGAGATTGGGCAACAACATGCCCTATGAAAAAGACATAAAAAAGTATACTAACAATTACTTTAGCCCGCTTGATAAGCATACCTATCATTGGTTCTTGATATGTTGAAATAAATGAACATCTCTTTGAGAAAAAGGTATTGCTACTTTGTGCTCCCTAAACATAGCATCAATCTTGTAACGAACTTCACTTTGTATTTTAGGATCTACAAAACTGCCTCCTATAAAGGCAATAGTGATAATTAAAAGTAATTCCACTATACTGTCTATGGCCTTATTTCCCCCTCCAATATGACTGCCCAAATTTAGAAACTCCTTAATCGAATGCCAGATATCTTTTTCTATTATGTCTGTTATTTTATTGGACTCATCCTGACTCATAATCAATATTTTATCCATTTATATAATTCTTTATAGCTAGGTTTTTTACCATACATGAGTATACCTACCCTATAGATTTTGGCAGCTAACCAAACAATCCCAATAAATGTTATAACCAATAACAAAATTGAAGTAACTACTTCCCATATAGGTACGCCACCTTCACCAATTCCTCCTGGTAAACGCATAAGCATTACGATAGGGGATGTCAACGGAAAAAGCGAAAATCCTACAGCTATAGGCCCGTGTGGATTACTGAAAACGGAAAAGAAACCAACATAAATTGCCAACATCAAAGGCAAAATAATTGGGAAAATAAATTGTTGTGTATCGGTCTCATTATCTACGGCAGCACCAATAGCGGCATATATTGAGCTATAAATCAGATATCCGAGAATAAAGTAAATCAAAAAGAAGCAGATGAGCATAAACCAAGGTATTTTATAAAGTTCCTGTGCATATGCTTGCATGGTCTCATTGGGTGATGGCACTGGTGACTCCATACTTCCCGTGATACCAGATGTAATCTCAGCACCACCATTCAAGGCTGCAGGATCTATATCAAAAAACGAAAATGCTACAAACAAAAGCAATGTTGCCGATACAATCCAAATAGCAAACTGTGTCACACCGGCCAAAGATGTTCCTATTATTTTGCCCATCATCAATTGAAATGGTTTTACGGAAGATATGATCACTTCAATTATTCTACTGGTTTTCTCCTCAATAACACTTCGCATTACAAAACCACCATAAATAATAATAAACATCATAATGAGGTATCCAAATCCTCCACCAATAATCGCTTTGATTTCATTGATTCCTTTAAGGTTTTGTTGCCCTTCGAATGTTTCAGTGTTTATTTCATATTTTGTATCCATTGAGGCATATTCCTTGGTAGAAACCCCTAACTCCTGTAATCTTCTTTCTCTTAACCTATCTTGAAAAATATCTTCCAACTTGTCAACGACCATAGTACTTGGAGCCTCTTTTGTATAGAAATATGAATGCTTGGCTACTTTTTCAAGTTCTGTTTCATCTGGAATATGCAATAGACCATAATACCCGACTTTTGCTGTTGAATCCTTTGCAGCTTGTAAAGTGATATTCTTAAACTGAACATAAGAGGTACTCTCTGTAGTATTAAAATCATTAGAGAAGTAGTTGCTCTCATTGAACACCCCTATAATTCGCTTTTCATTATCGTTTATTTTGGTCAAATAAGCTATCAACACCACCATCCCTACCATCAAAATGGGACTTAGGAAAGTCATGATAACAAACGACTTGTTGCGAACTTTGGCCAAATACTCCCTCTTGATTATAAGTGGTAATTTATTCATTTGCATCTTTACTTTGAACGGTTTGAATAAATATTTCATTGGCTGAAGGAATCCTCTCAACAAACTCATTGACATTGGCCCTGTTAGCTAAAAAAGCCAACATTGCTCCAGAATCATTGGTTGGTAATTGCACCGTAAAATCCAGTTGATTATCCAATGGATTGATATGGGATGATGTTAGGTTGAATTTATCTTTTAACTCCCTTAAAAGTCCTTCTGCATTTTCAACCTCTAAGCCCACTTTGAACATATTGTTCTTATAAGCCTTTTTTATATCCGATAATTTACCATCAAGAATTTTTTCAGATTGATGAATCAATGCAATGTATTCGCATAACTCCTCAACTGATTCCATACGATGGGTTGAAAAAATTATGGATGTACCATTCTCTTTTAAATTAAGTATTTCATCCTTGATGATATTCGCGTTAATCGGGTCAAATCCGCTAAAAGGTTCATCAAAAATGAGCAATTTGGGCTCATGCAGAATGGTTACTATAAATTGAATTTTCTGGGCCATACCTTTCGATAGTTCCTGTACTTTTTTGTTCCACCAATCACCTATTTCAAATTTTTGGAACCAATACTGTAATCGTTTTTTGGCTTCAGATTTACTTAAGCCTTTTAACTGAGCTAAATACAAGACTTGCTCTCCAACTTTCATGCTCTTATACAATCCTCTTTCCTCTGGCAAGTACCCAATCATGGCAATATGATGTGGTTTCAAAAGTTCTCCATCAAAATACACCTCTCCCATATCAGGATATGTAATTTGATTGATAATACGGATTAAAGTAGTCTTGCCAGCTCCATTGGGGCCCAAGAGCCCATAAATACTGTTTTTGGGAATTTCCAAGGAAACTTTGTTAAGCACAGTGTGTTCCCCAAATTGTTTGGTAACCTCTTTAGTAACCAAAATGTTGTTCATGAAAGCAATTTTGCCAAAGATATAGAATTGCTTTAAACTAAGAACCCCTAAAAAACAAAACCCACCCTTAATTAAATTAAGGATGGGAAAAAAATTGCTATGAAAAAGAAAATTAATATTGGTTGCCCAATATTAAATCAAATATACGTTTTTTATTTAATACTCCATTTGTTATTCGTTAAGAGAACATATCTTTCACTTTTTCGAAGAATGACTTATCAGATTTTTCGGGTTTTGGTTCAAAATTATCATTCCCATTCATTCGTTCAAAAAACTCCTTTTGCTCTTTATTGAGCTCTTTAGGTGTCCATACATTAACATGAACCAAAAGATCCCCACTACCATAACCATTAATACTCGAAATACCTTTTCCTCTTAATCTTAATATTTTACCCGATTGTATTCCGGGCTCTAATTTTATTCGCACTTTACCTCCAACGGCATCAATCTCTTTCGAGGTTCCTAAAACAGCATCCGAGAAACTAATATAGAGGTCATAATGTAAATTATCACCTTCCCTTTTTAATGTTTCATGTTCTTGGGTCTCTATAGCAACCAATAAATCACCAGGGATTCCGTTTCCTGGAGCATCATTTCCTTTTCCGGGAACCTTCAATTGCATACCATCTTCAACCCCTGCAGGTATCTTAATAGAAACAGTTTCTTCATTATCTTTTAAGCCATGAGCGTCTGCACCACTTGGTCTTTTGTCGATGGTTTGACCACTACCGCCACAAGAGCTGCATGCTGCTGCTGTTTGCATTCTGCCAAGAATCGTATTGGTGACCTTAGTTACTTGGCCTCGACCGCCACAAGTGCCGCAAGTTTTGTAAGTAACTCCAGCCGCTTGGACTTTTCGAGGCACTTTGACCTTTTTTTCGACCCCATTTGCTACCTCTTCCAAAGTTAATTTAACCCTAATTCTCAGGTTACTGCCTTTTACCCTTCGTTGGCCACCGCCACCAAATCCGCCAAAACCACTAAAACCGCCGCCGGCACCGCCAAAAGCACCTCCGAAAATATCGCCAAATTGGCTAAAGATATCATCCATGTTCATTCCGCCGCCGCCAAAGCCGCCGCCGCCCTCAAAAGCTGCATGACCATATTGGTCATATCTTGCCTTTTTATCAGGGTTACTCAGAACCTCATATGCTTCAGCAGATTTTTTAAAAAGCTCCTCTGCCTTTGAGTCTCCGGGGTTCTTATCCGGATGGTGTTCCAATGCCTTTTTACGATAGGCTTTTTTTATTTCTGCAGCAGTGGCATTTTTACCTATGCCAAGTATGTCATAATAATCTTCCTTCATACATGATTTTTAGTTTCCAACAACCACTTTTGGATGACGAATTATTCTATCGCCCAATTTATACCCTCTTTCAACGACATCAATGATCTTTCCCTTAAGCTTTTTATTAGGTGCGGGGATTTGGGTTATGGCGTCATGTATTTCGGCATCGAAAGTGTCTCCTTGCTTTACACCGACCTCTTCCATTCCTTTAGATTTTAAAGTCTCTCGCAATTTACCATTGATTAATTCAACACCTTTGAACATCTCTTTATCCTCAGATTTTGCCAACTCTTTTAAGGCGCGCTCAAAATCGTCTAAAACAGGAAGTAACGAAACAATAACCTCTTGCCCAGCAGTTTTGAACAAATCCATCCTTTCTTTTGAAGTACGCTTCTTATAGTTTTCGAACTCAGCAAATAGACGAAGAAACTTGTCTTTTTCATTCGCTAAGTCATGTTTAAGTTGTTCTTCCACGCTCTCTGTCCCCTCTTCATTTAAGGCTTCATCCTGTTCACTTTCAATATCTATATTGGTTTGTTCTTCAGAGATAGAATCATATATCTCATCAGTTTTATTTTTCTTACTCATTATAGTATAACAGTTTTAATCTTGTTTTCTAAGATGGCAAAAGTACTGCCATTTCTTTAAAAATGTCATAATGTCACCAATCTTTAGTGAAATTTGACACAATTATGGCTCTGGGGGAAGAATACTTGAAATAAAAATAAATTTTAAGGCTGAATATCCTCTGTTTTGAAGTCGTTCTGCAAATCATCTACAGATTCGCCATTATAAAAATGCTGAAGTGCATTTCCTATATTAGGGTATTCAAATACAAATCCTTCCTTGGCAATTTTTTTACTGCTCGCCCTTTGACTGGCATATAGCAAATAAGACATTTCACCAAGGATCAATTGCATCATAAAGCGCGGAATGTTAGGTAGGAATAAAGGCATATTCAATGCCTTGGCCAATTCGTTGAGCATCTTTTCGTGGGTTATAGGATTTGGACTTACCCCATTATATGTTCCACTTAGTTGGTTCTTTACGACAAATAGGAATAATCTTGCCAAGTCAGAAATATGAATCCAGGATTGCCATTGCATGCCATTACCAAAAGTAGCCCCCAAATAAGATTTAATGGGCTTTGCCAATTCCGGTAAGGCACCACCATCTTTAGACAGTACCAATCCAATCCTGACTTTTGAAACCAAAAACCCAAAATGTTCCAGAGCATCAATTTCCTTTTCCCATTTCTGCACAACCTCGCCCAAGAAACTATCATCAATCCCTTGTTCGTCCTCTGCATATAAACCGCTGATTGAATTTGGATAAATGCCTATTGCTGAAGCCGATACGAAAGAAGTAATCTTTTGGGTATCAATCGTACCCAGTGCATGGTTCAAGGTTTTCAATGAATTTATTCTACTATAAAGAATTTCATTCTTATTTTCAGCCGTCCACCTTTTTGAAATACTTGAGCCGGCAAGGTTGATTATGGCTGTAACACCTTGAAAAGCATTAAGATCAATTTCGTTGTTCTCAGGATTCCAATAAAATCCTTGAAAGTTTTCATTTGAAATTATCTTCTCTCTTTGAGTGGTCAAATAATTTACTGATATTCCTTGCAGATTGCTTAATTCAACAATCGCCCGCCCAATTAATCCCGTCGCTCCTGTAATCAATAACTTCATAATACAAAGGTATGTGATTAATACCCAGTGATAATTAGTTTTAATTTCAATTTAACAGTGATAAACAGCTTATGTTAAACTTATAATAAGGAAAAGCAATATTTAACAAATAAGAAAACTATTCTATGGTTTTGTCGCTCTTAACATTTCACGTTTTCCTGGAGGTCCCGGCAACCTCTCCACTTCAAAACCTACTTTTTGCATAGCTCTTCTTACGCTACCCTTTGCAGCGTAGGTAACCAAAGTTCCACCAATTTTAAGTGCTTTGAACATGATTGAAAAAATATCTTCAGTCCATAATTCAGGCTGAACACGGGCACCAAAGGCATCAAAGTAAACTAAATCGTATTTTTTTTCGGCTTTGATTTCCTTAAAATCACATTGCTCTTTGTACAACGTAAAATAAGCTGAAATTACAACCAAATCTTCCCATGAAGATTGATGCATTTGATGAAACTGTTCGTGAAAATCTTCAGCCTTTAATTCAGAAATATAATTCAACTGGGAAAGTTCCCCAGCGGAAACAGGATATGCCTCCACGCCCCTGTAGACAATATTCAAATCTAATTTCAGAGCTTCCAAAAAGGTTATAAAAGCATTGAGGCCAGTACCAAAACCAATTTCCAAAATATTGATTGATTGGTTCTGGAATAAACTAAGCCCATGTTTAATAAAAACATGATAGGCCTCTTGGATGGCCCCATGTTTGGAATGGTACTGCTCGTTCCATTCCTTTATTTGAATCGTCTTTGAACCATCTGCTGTGGTAATTATTTCACGTTGCATTATTCCTTAAGAAGAACACCATCGGCCACAAAGCCAAACGTCTTTTTTGGTGCTGTGATTTTTGCTATTTCATCCTCAGATTTTCCACCATCCTCAGCATAATGTTTTTGGTCCTCTACACTCATTTCTTCAACAAATGCAGAACCATTGATTATAACTTCCTTACCAGAAATATCTTTAGGCATAAAGAAACCATAATCCTTAAATCTTACCATAGCTTCCTCACCCCCATCCAATTCAACTTTCATCCAACATCCTTTGGCCTGACAAACTTCCTTAACCACCGCTGTAAACTTTGCGTGTAATGTATCTGCTACTGCCAAGCCACCATATTTTTGCATCATTTCACGACTTGAAATGCTACCGTCGGCCATGATTTTATCACCAAAAGATGCTAATTCCTTAGCATTTTTTGCTTTTTCAACAACTTCTTGCCTAGTTTCCTGTACTTTACAAGACGTAATCAATACCAAAAACACAACTAAAATGTTAAAACCTCTCATAATTCTTAATTTTTGAAAAACTATTGTAAAAATGGGCATTTTTAAAGAAAAAAAGAAGAACGGATAGCGATATTTTCCTAATTTTATTCGATAAATCGTTAATTCAATGGAGACCAGTACAAAGAACTTGAAAGTTGAAAAGTCCAAAACTTCTAAAATTGACCAGGTAGATTTTGATAATCTGGCATTTGGCACTGTGTTTACAGACCATATGTTAGTTTGTAAATACAAAAATGGTGCTTGGGAACTTCCTGAGATTAAACCTTATCAGTCCATTACCCTAGATCCTTCTGCAAAAATATTTCATTACGGGCAGTCTATTTTTGAAGGTATGAAAGCTTATAAGGACAAGAATGATGATGTTTGGCTATTCCGACCAAATGATAATTGTAAAAGATTGAATATTTCGGCCAAAAGAATGGCCATTCCAGAATTACCGGAAGCATATTTTATGGATGGCCTAACAGAGCTTTTAAAGTTGGAAAAAAAATGGATCCCACAATCAGCTGGTAGTTCATTGTATATAAGACCATTTATTTTTGCATCAGGCAATGGGTTTCATGCTTCCCCTGCCGATGAATATACCTTTATTATTGCTTGTGCCCCATCAGGAGCTTATTTTTCTGGTAAGGTTAAGGTGTTGATTGAAGAAACCTATTCTAGATCTGCCAATGGAGGTGTAGGATACGCCAAAGCAGGGGGTAATTATGCCGGACAATTTTACCCTACACAATTAGCTATAGAAAAAGGATATAACCAAGTAATCTGGACGGATGATAATACGCACGAATACATTGAAGAAGCAGGTGCAATGAACATTTTCATCAGAATCAATGACACCTTGATTACAGGACCGACCAGTGATAGAATACTTGACGGAATTACCCGTAAAAGCATTTTGGAAATAGCTAAAGATGAAGGTATTTCTGTCGAGGTTCGTAAAATAACTGTTTCGGAAGTCGTTGAAGCCGCAAAAAATGGTTCCTTAAAAGAAATGTTCGGTGCGGGTACCGCTGCAGTAATATCACCTATTTCCTCCTTTGGTTATAGAAATGAAGATTATGATTTACCGGAAATTCCGGACGGTTATGCCGCAAGGTTAAAAAAGCGAATTACCGATATCCAGTATAACAGAAGTGAGGATAAATTCGGTTGGAGATATAAAGTGTAATTAGATGGAATTAATAATAATAAAAGGCCTTGAAAGGCCCTTTATTATTTATCTAAAATACTTTCAATATTGGGTTTAAAATAATTTGGTCCTTTGAGTACTTTCCCATCATGCCTATAAATTGGTTTGCCATCTGCACCTAATTTACTCATATTACTTCTTTGAATCTCTTCAAAGACTTCTTCTATTTTATGCTGCATACCATGCTCTAATATAGTTCCACATAAAATGTAAAGCATATCTCCCAAAGCATCGGCCACTTCAACCAAGTCCTTATTATTGGCTGCCTCATAATACTCTTTGTTCTCCTCATCCATCAAATTGAACCGAAGTAAATTCTTTTCCTTACCTAAATCAGCCCTCATGGTCTTGGAAACACCTAGACCAAAGGAATTGTGAAATAATTCAACTGCACTTATTTTATGCTTCATTTTTATACAATTAGATTAGCTTTGTATAAAAATATAAAATACGCGTTGAAATGTTGAATGAATTTATTCACAACCAAATACAGCGCTTAACAATTGGTTAAGTAAAAGGAGTAAATTCAATACTTTCTCTTTTTTTATTAACTGAATAACTAATTTGAATATCCATTATGTTCAGCACTGGACAATTAATTTTTGCCATTCTTTTTATTATTGCATTTTCTTTGGTCATTGCCTTTACGTATAAAAAGGATAAAAAATTGCATTCAAAAAATTATAAGGGTGTCAAGTGGGTAGGAATATTCTTTGTAATCTTCTTATTAATCCTTTTCTATATTAAGTATATACTTAAAAATTAACATAAAACATACGTTTACCACAAAAATTAACACTTTGACAACAATTGATGTGTTTTGACCCGTATATAATACCAAACAACGTAGTTTTGCGTTAATGATTTAAAGGGGCAATTTCATGATGACATTCTTTACCATACTTTTAATATTAATTTGCGTAAATGCTGCAATGATGCTAGTAAGTCTTTACAGTGTCAATAAAAAAGCCAGTACAACTACCAAAAATATTTCCAATGCTACGATTTCAAAAATCTACCCTTTGGATTTAGTTCCCTCCGAGTACAATAAAGCCGTTTAGTTTTATACCTTTAAGACCATAATCTTAAAAATTATATCATTAACAAGAAGGGATACGGAAAATTATTTGTACCGTTTCCGATTGCTTAGTTATATTTTTATTGTTTTTAATGTCCATGAAGCAATTTTTACTTGTTTTTTTAGGTGGTGGTATAGGCAGCTTATTAAGGTATATTATATCAAAAACTTTTAACACCTATTTTCAACACTTTTACCTAGGCACATTTTTAGTCAACATTATTGGTTGTCTCATCATAGGCCTGGTATTAGGTATTTCTTTCAAGAGTAATTTACTTTCCCAAAACCAAACCTTATTATTGACTACCGGATTTTGTGGTGGCTTTACCACATTCTCAACTTTTGCTTTAGAAAATCAATCTTTACTTAAATCGGGTGAGATTCTTCATTTTTCGTTCTATACCATTGCGAGCATTGCCGTAGGTATATGTGCTGTGATTTTAGGATTATGGCTCTCCAAAATAATGTAATAGGGTCTATCGGCCATAATTCATTCAACTTCCACATAAATTTATTGATTAAGGGTATTCTTTGAAATATCCTCAAATACAGGCATTTTTTACTGTTTTATTTCAAACAGAAAGTGAAATCCTTCTATTTAAAACTTTTATAATTCATAATTATATACTTTTTGTATTAATACCCTCATTTTTTTAGGGTATAATTTATTATAATCATAATTATTTAATCAATACCCCTATTTTTTTAGGGGTATAGTATTAATTAATATACTTTTAACACTTTAAACAACAAATTATGAAACAAATCGAAGCAATTATTAGAAAATCAAAATTTGATGATGTAAAGGATGCATTACATCAAATTGAAGTAAACTTTTTCAGTTACTGGGATGTAACCGGAGTAGGTAATGAGAAACAAGGCCATGTATACAGGGGTATTTCTTATAGTACCAGCGATATCCAAAGAAGATATTTAACTATTGTGGTTTCCGATGAATTTTTGGAAAGAACAGTAGAAGCGATATTGGAATCTGCTTATACCGGTAATGTAGGCGATGGTAAAGTATTCGTTTCCGAAATTATCGAGGCCTATAGAATTAGAACCAAAGAAAACGGGCATTCCGGAATCAACTAAACTTTTAAACAACTAAACTTTCAAAAAATGGATGCAGGATTATTTACAGCGAACAATGTTTGGATGATGGTATGTACGGCCCTCGTTTTCTTTATGCACACAGGGTTTTCCTTATTGGAAATTGGACTTACCAGAGAAAAAAACACAATTAATATTTTATTCAAGAATGTCTTTATTATATGTATAGGAATTTTATTGTACTACATAGGGGGATTTAATTTAATGTACCCAGGTGATTTTAATGGCTTTTTAGGGTTTGGAGGGTTTGGCCTTCCTATTGGGGCTGATGGTCTTACACCTGAATATGCTGATGGGGGATATACGTATTGGACCGATTTCTTGTTCCAAGCGATGTTCGCGGCCACGGCAGCGACAATTGTATCGGGTGCCGTTGCTGAACGGGTAAAGTTAGGTGCCTTTATGATCTTCGTTATTATATATGTAGGCTTGGTTTATCCTATTGTTGGATCATGGCAATGGGGAGGCGGATTCCTTTCCACCTTAGGTGGAGACGAAGGTGGTTTCCATGACTTTGCAGGTTCTACCTTAGTGCATTCCGTTGGAGGATGGGCGGCCCTTGTCTTCATTTATTTACTAGGATCACGAATTGGTAAATTTGCCGATGATGGAAAACCAAAAGCGATTCCCGGCCATAATATTCCATTGGCCGCTGTTGGAGTTTTTATACTTTGGTTAGGTTGGTTTGGGTTTAACGGAGGTTCAGTTCTTTCTGCTGACCCTGCATTAACTTCATTAGTTTTAGTAACCACAAGTTTGGCTGCTGCCGCAGGAGGAGTTTCGGCTTTTATAACCTCAACAGTACTTTACAAGAACTATGATTTAACAATGTTTTTAAATGGAATTTTAGGTGGTCTTGTAGGCATTACTGCAGGAGCAGACCTAATGTCGCCATTGGAAGCTATTATCATTGGTCTTTTCGCAGGTATTATTATTGTTCTTGGTGTTGCTTTAATAGACAAACTAAGATTAGATGATCCTGTGGGCGCTGTAGCAGTACACCTTATTTGCGGTATCTGGGGAACATTGGCAGTGGGCCTATTTGGGGATAAAGCAGGTTTAGATCAGTTCATTTATCAATTGACAGGGGTTGGTGCAGCTGCAGTGTTCTGTTGTCTAACTGCCTTTATAATCATCTTTGCCCTTAAGAAAACCATTGGTATACGTGTATCGAAAGAAGAGGAGATTGAAGGTCTTGATATTCACGAACATGGAATGGACGCTTACCCAGACTTTAGGATGAACCAACACTAATATAAAAATACGGAGCGTTTTGCAGAACGCTCCGTTTATTACGCTTTCAATAAACATCAAATTTTAAATCATTAAAAACCTCCCTACTAAAGGAGTTCTAAAACATTTAATTATGAAAACGATCTTAAACACAAATTACGGAAAATATTTGTTTCTTTTAGCCTTACTACTATCAGCAACAGCAACATTTGCACAAGAAGAGGAAAAAGAAGCTAAAAAAGTTAGTATTAGTGGGAGTGTCGATGCTTATTACCAAACCAATTTAAGCGCATCAGACACTGAGCCTCAATCTTTTGGCACTTCATTTGCCGACCAATTAGGCTTTGCAATGGGTATGGCCAACATCGTGGCAACCTATGAAGGTGAAAAAACAGGGGCTGTTGCCGATGTAACATTTGGACCAAGGGGCGAATCTGCCACTGGTGGTTTTAATCTAAACCAATTATATGCTTACTGGAATGTTTCAGAAGGAACAACGCTAACAATGGGAAGGTTCAATACTTTTTTAGGATATGAGGTAATTTCTCCGGTAGGGAATTTTAACTACAGCACTTCTTATTTATTCTCTAGTGGGCCTTTCTCACACGTAGGTGCGAAAGCGGATTTTACTTTAGGCGATGATGCCAGTTTAATGCTCGCTGTCATGAATGTTACAGATACTAATAATAACCTTACGGGAGTTTACTCCTTAGGTGCTCAATTAGGGTATTCAGGACAATATTTGAATTTCTATTATGATGGTGGAGAAGTGCTTGGTTTTGAAGTGGATTACACCGGTGGTTTTGATGTATCTGATGATTTCTTTTTAGGAATCAATGCGGCCTATGCAGATAATGAAGGTGAAGGATTTTCCGGAGTAGCTTTGTATCCGCAACTGTCAACTTCCGATGATTTTACCGTAGGTCTAAGAGGTGAATATTTTGCCATTCGTTCTGATGTAGTATCTGATGATCCGAGTGTGTTTGCTGCAACATTAACTGGAAGTTATACTGTAGAAAATTTCATAATAAAGCCAGAAATTAGATTGGATTCTTGGGGTAGTGATGTTGAGCCCTATTTTGATAACGATGGCGCACCATCTAAGAGCCTATCATCATTTTTGATTGCAGCAATATATTCCTTCTAAAATAATTGGTTGATTTATTATAGTTTGAGTTGATTGAAAACCCTGGCATAAAGTCAGGGTTTTATTTCTTACCCTTTTTAAAATCCATAACTCCGGCCAAAACCCTAATGTCCAATGCATTTACACTGGGCACAATGGGGCACGAATATTTTTTATTATAGGTGCAGTAAGGGTTATACGCTTTATTAAAGTCTATAATAATTCTATCCCCTTTGGGAATCGATAAATCGATATATCTTCCTCCAGTATAAGTCTCCTCACCGTTTGTCTTGTCGGTAAAAGGAAGAAAGAGATAATCCTTATATTCTTCTTGAAGCATCAATTCTCTGTTTTGATATATTTCCAATTTGTGGACAATACCATTAAGTTCAAAATGGGCAATACCATAAACTACTTCTTCAGATTTTCGATCCGTAGTTGTGGGCATTAAAAAAGGTAGTGCTTCCGGTGTCAAAACAAATTTAGCATTGACAACATAACTTGTGTCTGGTTTAAAAAAGTCAAGACTTTCAAATTCTTTCCGATATCGATCAGGTAATGGAGAGGTATTTGGATTTTTGAATTCTTCGTTCAAATTAGATTGAAAATCCAAGATATCCTTTAACGTATTGTGAGATACATTTTCAGTTACAATCTCTTTTTCATCATGGTACTTCTTTCCCTGTTTACAACATAGCATAACCAATAAAAAGAATGACATAAAAAGGACTTTTTTCATTATAATTGAATTTATGACCAAAAATACAACTTATGATAATTTTAGCTAGATTTGTTCTAAATCAATATCCACAATGAATCAAAATTCGATGTATAAATGCTTATCAAGGTATCCATTAAAGTGGATCCAGTGCTGTTATGTTTAAAATCGATTTAAGTTTTAAAAAATCATAAAGCCCTGATGAAAACATCAGGGCTTTATTTTTGCAATCAATTAAAATGAAGCAACTTTACTTAAATTATATAAATTCTTTCAAAGGGCTTTCGAGAGAAGTTTGGTGGCTCGCATTGATTACTTTAGTGAATAGAGCTGGCACAATGGTCATCCCTTTTCTCTCATTGTACCTTACCCAAAGTCTGGGATTTACATTGGAAAACGTTGGTGGCATAATGACAAGTTTCGGTCTTGGGTCCTTAGTGGGTGCATGGGTTGGAGGCAAGCTGACCGATAAATTAGGTTATTACAAAGTAATGCTCATTAGCCTGATTGCAACGGGTGTTTTATTCATTGGAATTCAATTTCTTACTGGCTTTTGGGCAATCTGCATAGGGATTTTTATTCTTATGGCTTTTGCAGACGCCTTTAGGCCTGCAGTATATGTGGCTCTAAATGCATACAGTAAAACTGAAAACAAAACACGGTCTGTTTCTTTGATTCGTTTGGCCATAAATTTGGGATTCTCTGCCGGTCCGGCCATTGGTGGGATCATCATAAGTTCATTGGGCTATAGTGCATTGTTTTGGGTCGATGGCTTAACATGCATGCTTGCCGGAACCTTATTATTGATTATACTCAACCCTAGAAAATCAGTCGTTCTGGACAATGTTCATCATAAATCACCCAAATCGGCATATAGAGATTCAAAATACTTATTATTTATTGCGGCAATGGTATTGTTCGGCTTTGCCTTCGTACAATACTTTTCCACCGTTCCTATATACTATAGTGAAATTCATTCTTTAAGTGAATTTCAAATAGGCCTACTTTTGGCATTAAACGGATTTTTTATTTTCGTTTTTGAAATGCCATTGATCAAGTATATGGAAAGCAGATCTTGGTCAAAAATTTCGAATATCATCATTGGCATCGCATTGACAGCAATTAGTTTTTTAATATTGAATTTTATTTCATGGATTGGGGTTTTGACAATAGGTATGTTATTAATGACCATTGGTGAAATGATTGCATTTCCATTTTCAAATGCCTTCGCCATGGATCGCGCAAAACGCGGTAATCAAGGTGAATATTTGGCCTTATATAGTATTTCCTTTTCATTGGCACATGTATTTGGCCATAATTCTGGAATGCGCTCAGTTGCCCATTTTGGTTACGAAATAACTTGGTATAGCATCGCTGTAATTTGCTTTTTGGGAATAGTGCTACTTTTACTTTTAAAAAACACCATAAAAAGACATAAATAGTAGCCAAATGAAATATAACTATCTAATACTCTTGATCATCATTTTATCATTGGGATGCAATACAAAAAAAGAGGATTTGCAAACCATTATAAAAAAAGAGAGGCATCTGCCTGAAATAAAAGCAGGGCGTTACAATGTGGCTTTTCTAATAATGAATGGCACTTATAATACAGAATTTACCGCCCCTTTTGATATATTTCAGCATACCCAATTCAGGAAGGAAATAAAGGCAATGAATACATTCACTGTCGCAAATACCTTAGATCCGATTACTACTTTTGAAGGGGTACGTATATTACCTGATTTTGATTATACAAAAGATACCTTGCCCGAAATAGACATACTTGTGATCCCAAGTGCCGAACACCATCTGGATAGTGACTTAAAGGACACCTTAATGTTGAATTTTGTTAGAAACGTCGATAAAAATGCACTATATATGACCTCGCATTGCGATGGCGCATTTGTATTGGCCAAAGCTGGCGTATTAGATAGTGTCACCTCCACAACGTTTCCAAGTGATATTGAACTTTATCGGAAAAGATTCCCTCACTTACAAGTAGCGAGTAATGTACTTTTTGTTCATGATGACAAATATATTACGTCTGCTGGGGGTGCTAAGAGTTTTGAAGCAGCACTTTATTTATGCGAAGTTTTATATGGAAAGGAAATTGCAGCGTCCATTGCCAAGGGACTTGTCATTGATTGGGATGTCTCTAAAGTACCCAACCTTATTCTTCAATAATTTCGTACCTCGCCTTTTTCAGGTACTTAGCAACCAATGCATTAAACTCTGGTGTTATTCGGAATAGCGCAGTGTTTTCAAGAGCATAGAGTTCATCAGTATTAGTATAGCCATTTTTTAAAAGTTCCTCTAAATAATACAATGCGGTACCATAATCCTCTACTTGCGCATTCAAGGAAATTACTTTGAGATAATAAGAAAAATCATCAGGGGTTGTTATGGTTTTTAGCATATAAAGGAAGTTCAAAGCCTCTTCATCGATAGGGTTATGCATATTGATTATATCTATATTATCGGCAATTAGGGCATTCAAATACCCTTCTAATCGAAACCCTACTTGTTGTTGAATACTATTAGAGCTAAGCTTATACTTTTTTAATTCACCCATTTGATAATTCCACCAACCCAAATTGTTATAGTTATAGGTAAGTATATCTTCTTCTAGATAATAATCATAATCATCCTTTATGAGCGACTCTTTAAATAACCAAGCCTTAAGGCTCCTATTTTGCGTTTTATAAGCGGCTCCCCTTTTTAAAATTTTTCTACTGGCACCCAATGAGTCTACATTTTTGAAGTGTCTGTACACTTCCATAATTTCGCCAAGCTCTGTATACGCCTGTACTGCTTTGTTTTTAGAAATCAATTCATTAATATCCAATAGTCTTCTATTATAACTTTCATTGATAAAAGCAGTATCTACCGGAATTATTTTTTTGACCATCGCACTAAGGTCAAAAAGTTCAATTGCCCGCGAAAGTAATTCCTGTGAAGGCCATTTATGGCCACCATCAAAAACCAAGGTTTGGTTGGGGAATTTCATTAAATCGAAGAGCTTTTCCAACTTAACCATCTCAGGATAGTTAAAATCCTCAGTACCAACCACACCCACAAAATGAAATGGATTTTTATTTGACAATACTTCTTTATTTCCAACCGTAGACCCACATGAAATCACTCCTTTTATCTGGTTCATAAAAGTGGGCATCACCGATGCAATCCTTGCACCGCTATCAAAACCAGCGGTATAAACCCTGTCTTTTTGAATATTAAATAAATTGAACACAGTATTGAACATTCTTTTTGATATCAATACATTCTGGGTCAATGATAGACTATCATTCACATTATTCGATGCTGCCAGAATGTAGTTGTTTTTTTCTGCAGCGCCCAAAAGCATATGCAATACCTTATCCCCCCGGCCTTGCATATCGTAGACAAAAATTATAGGCCAGGCCTTGGAAACTTCGAATTTTGTGGGTAAATAAAGTGCGAAATTTTCAGCAACAGTATCATTTACTGCAATACGCTCCATTATTGCCCCTTTTCTAAGTGTTAATTGTTGGGCAGTTGATAAAAAGGAAACAGTTAGGGTAAGTATAAATAATAATTTCTTCATGCCTTTTAATACATCAAAAATCTAGCCAAAATATTCATGTTAAAGATACAACTAAGGTAATTGAAAATAATCTTATTCCCTGACATTACCTATATCAAATCCAGAAGCAAAGCTACTGATAAGCCCGCTTTTTCGAAACAAGCCCAAACCATTGTACAAACTTCTTTACTACTTTGAAGTCAACCCCTAAAATAGGGACAGTAAGAAATACTTAAGCAAAAAGTATACGTCCTTATCAAAAGCCAATGGTATGTTTTCGTTTATTCTCTTATCCGCAAATCATGGGTTGAAAATATGGTGTGTTTAATTGATATTATTTGTTAATAGGAGCACCTGATATAACATCGGAAAGTATGATATGGGTCCGGGCCTCCCCATATTGAATCAATTTATCGATGAATCTCTCCAAATGAAATTGATCTTTCAAGACCACTTCCATTACAATATTTTCATTACCTGTAACCCTATAACAATTAATAACTTCATCAAAACCCGCTACCGTTGCTAGAAATGGTTTCAATTTGCCCATAAACGCTCGTAGTGTTATAATTGCTTTAAGCTGATGTCCTGTTAACGTATGCGAAACCATAGCCTTATATCCCTGAATAACACCTAAGTCTTCAAGTTTTTTAACGCGCTCTGCAACGGCTGGTGGTGTTAGCCCAACTTTTCGACCTATACTGGCAAATGATTCCCTTGCATTCTGTTGAAGGCATAGTAGAATATGCCAGTTTAATTTATCAATAGCACTATTTAAAGTTTTCACTATAAATTAATTTATAATCAAAGGTATTAATTATATTCAACTTTTAATTCAAAAGATGTTTTTTGAATTTCGAATGTAACTTTATAGTAATAAAATTGCTATTTAATATCATGTCCCACAAAAATCTAAGAACGGTCCCTGTCTACAGGAAAGCTCTTGAACTCTGCGCTATGAGCAGAGAGATTGCCTCGTACGTTACATTCAACAAAGATTTATTGAAACTTTATAAATCCAATAGTCTTAGGGACATTATTGCAGATTCACTATTGACCGATGCCATTTTGATTCCGCAAAAAATTGCACAGACGGAGTTTTCTTTATCCCATGATGAAAAACTAAGAAATGTATCTTATATCAATATTATGATTAAGAACATAAATTCATATTGTACTGGTTTGGAGCGCGATGGAGTAAAGGAAAAGGAGTACTTGAATTTACTACGTCAAGAAATAAAAAGCTTTAGAAAATCATTCAAGAAATGGAGAGGGTCTTTGCCCAACAATGGCGATGTACAATTGCCTTAGCCCAATCCCATAATCTTCATTCAATAAAAAACAACATTATTACAATAGTTTGATGTGTTTTATGTTATAATTTTGAGCGTAAAACAATTAGATTGAAAACTACTATATTAATTCATTGTCCCGACCAATCGGGAATTATTAGTGCCGTTACTGGTTTTATTCATTCCAAAGGGGGAAATATCATCTATCTTGATCAACATGTAGACAAAGAAGCAGACGTGTTCTTTATGCGATTGGAAAGTGATTTCGAAAACAATGGGCTTGAAATAGTTGAGTTCAAAAAAGAATTTGCATCAATCTTGGCAGCGCCTTATCAAATGGAGTGGAGTTTGCACCAAGATGATGTCTTGCCTAAAATGGCCCTCTTTGTTTCTAAATACAACCATTGTCTTTATGATCTATTAAGTCGATTTAATTCGGGAGAATTAAAAGCTGAAATTCCATTTATAATTAGTAATCATCAAGAATTGGGTTATATCGCCAAACAATTCAATATACCTTTTTATCATATCCCAGTTACAAAAGATTCAAAAAAAGAAGCTGAAAAGAAACAATTGAAACTGTTGAAAGAACATCAAGTTGATTTCATTGTCCTGGCCAGATACATGCAAATTGTAAGCAGTATGTTAATCAACGAATTCCCAAATAAAATCATCAACATACATCATTCATTTTTACCCGCCTTCGCAGGAGCCAAGCCCTATCATGCCGCATTTGAAAGAGGGGTAAAGATAATAGGGGCTACCAGTCATTATGTAACAGAAGAACTTGATGCTGGCCCGATCATTGAACAAGATGTGACTACCGTTTCGCACTCCCATACCATAAAGGACTTTATAGCCAAGGGCAGGGACCTGGAAAAAATAGTGCTTTCAAGAGCTGTGAACTTACATGTACAACGAAAAACCATGGTCTACAATAATAAAACCGTTATTTTTTCCTAGCAGGAAATGAATTAAAAACAAAAACATGAAAAGAAACCTATTATTACTTATAATCATCCTCCAAAGTTCTGCCTGTAGTGAATTACAGCAAGTTGTGAACCAACTGCCACAAGGAGGAACAGGTGTCAGCAATTTGGAAATTGCACAAGGTTTAAGGGAGGCTTTGGATATGGGTATTGATAAACAGGTAAGCAAATTAACACAGACAGATGGATTTTATAAAAACGAATTGGTCAAGATATTACTACCCGAAGAACTCCAAAAAGTTGATAAAACTTTGAGAGACATAGGCCTTGGCAATTTAGCCGACGAAGGATTGAAAGTCTTGAACAGGGCAGCGGAAGATGCGGTAAGTGAAGCTACACCCATTTTCATTGATGCCGTTAAAGGCATTACTTTCAATGATGCTAAAAACATTTTGTTAGGTAGCGATGACGCAGCAACCCAATACCTTACAAATGCTACACAAACAGCTTTATACGCTAAATTCAATCCAATTATAAAAAGCTCATTCGAAAAAGTAGGAGCAGATCAAATTTGGAGTAATTTAATTAATAGATACAATAACATTCCGCTCACTACTAATGTAAATCCGGACCTTACCGATTATGTGACCAACGAGGCGCTTAATGGTGTTTATACCATGATCTCATTAGAAGAAAAAGAAATTAGGACCAAAGTTTCATCGCGTACCACAGATCTCTTAAAAAAGGTATTTACGCTACAAGATTAAATTTCAAATATTAATTTCGTTTTCAACAATAAAACCAATTATTATCCGTTTAAAAAATACAGGGCAATTTTAACAAATTGCTATTCTTTAATTTACCAATAATAAATAGTACTTAAGGATTTTTGCAACGAATTATTTGAGTTAGTAATTTTTTGAGTTAGTTAGTTAAAACCGGTGGGAGCACCGGTTTTTTTTATTCATAAAAGCGAACAAAGGGGATAAAATTGATATTCGAACTAAGAGCAATTTTAACATATAACCTTAATATTTTAACAGTAATTAGAGGTGAACTATTATCGGGACTTACCATTTTAAGATTTTTTTAAGATTTTGGGCTAGTTTTATGAGTAACTTGAAACTAACTAATTCATCAATCCAATGAGGCATTTAGGAATCTTAATCACATTCTTGCTGTTATGCATCGAAGCCTTTTCTATGATCCCCATAGAAATAAGACCTGTTGATCAAACCGAAAATGCAGGATCATCGGTCGAACTTCTGACTAAGGCAGACCAGTTAGTATTAGCACAAAAATACAACGAGGCAATTATAGTATATCAAAATATTATTACGAACCAATTTGCACCAAAGGCACCGGTTTTTAAAAAAATTGCCATAGCTTATGCTGCAATAAAGGATATTGAAAAAACTACGGAATACATTGAAGCGTATTTAAAAACAAACTTTGATACTTCTATATTTAATGAATCGCGTTTTAACACAATCAAAGAAGCACCAGAATTTAAAACCTTGATCAATAAATATAAGGCTGAATTCAATGTGTGGTCTTTCATGTATTTATATGTTGCTCTTATCGGCTTTTATATTGCTATCATAATTCATTTTAATAAAAAAGTTGACCCGATTGCCAAGATACTTATCAGCAGTTTTATTTTTATTCATTCATTTTTTATTCTTCATATTTGTTTGAATATCACAAATTATCAATTCCGTTTTCCACATTCATATTTAATGTCAACTAGCTTTTCTTTTCTATATGGACCATTGCTTTATTTTTATTTTAAGAGAATTACCCAGCAATATGTATTCAAGAAAACAGATATCTTACATCTAATTCCTTCATTAATCCTATTTCTATATTTGTTACCAACTTATGTTCTTTCAGGTTCTGACAAATTGTCTATTATGTTGGAGCGTGTTTCGAATAGTGAAAATCCCCAAGATTCTGCCGATTTAGTGCTGTTAGTGGCTTTAAAGTTACTATCGCTGATAATTTATGGTCATTTTATCAGAAAACTGTATCTCTCTTCCAAAAAAAATAAGACTATCGATAAACCAAATAGGATATGGCAAAGAAATGTTTATGTAATACACATTAGCTATATTTTATTTTATGCGGTCTATGGTATCTTGATAAGCTACGATATTACCTCAGGACTATTGTACCATTCACAGGTCATTAGCATGGCATTAATGATAATGTATATAGGTTATTCAGCAAATGTTCAGCCAAGTGTATTCAGTGGTTTATTGATATTAAGCGATAGTTTATCCTTTAAATACAATAAGTCAGGGCTGACTGAAAGCCTTTCCCAAGAGCTAAAGAGTAGTTTGATTGAACTTTTGGAAAATAAGAAAATTTATAAGGAGAATGATATCAATCTCGAAATATTGGCAGAACAGTTGAATACAACAAGACACAATGCCTCTCAGGTAATAAATGAACATTTTGGCATTAATTTTCATGAACTGATCAATAAATATAGGATTAATGAAGCCAAACAGATATTCGAATTAGATTATCAAAAAAATCTGAATATCATTGATGTTGCTTATGAAGTAGGGTACAACAACAAAGTAACTTTTAATAAGGCCTTCAAAAAAGACACTAATTTAACACCTAGTGAATTTCAAAGAATGATAATTAGAGTATAAGTGTAAAACTTCAGTAATTTTTCATCGGATACGTAAACGTTTATAAGTATTTCCCAAGAATCGCCTAAGAGCATGTTATTTTGAATTCTACTACTTCAATGTAAAGCAGCTCTGAACCATACTTATATATTAGAAAACTTCTTTCTAATTTTTAGAGTGACGTTTGAATTAGTCATCAAACTAATTCAGGGCTGCGCTTTACATTTTCAGATATTTCGATTAGGACTACTATTTATTGTCTGTATTCTTTATTAAAGACTAGGCTTAAGTCTCCATTATTACATACAAATATCCAATCTAACTGCTGATTATCAGATTATTAAATATCTAGCATCTATGATGTTGATAAAACACATTAAGCTCATTCCTGTACAAAAGGTAAATCAAGAGTAAACATTTATCGGACTGGTAAATGTTTATCAGACTTTCCCCTTTTCACGCAAATAGCCCGTTATTTTGATTCGTATGACTAATTGAATGTATTGCAGCTCTAGAACGAATCATCGCTTTATATTTCTATAGAACTCGTTTTCATGGACTTACTTTCAAAGTATTTACAAGGCTGTCTTCTTCATTGTCATGTGATAACTAACTCATTAAAATTCTAAGTATGAAAAAAAAATGTATTTGGGTGTTGATGCTCTTCCTAGTGGGGATATCCTGGGCATACTCGCAAGAAAAAACAATTAGGGGAAACGTAACAGATCAAGGAGGTGTACCCCTACCAGGCGTAAATATATTGGTAGATAGAACAACAAATGGTACCCAGACCGATTTTGACGGCAACTATACAATCCAAGCAAGTGAAGGTCAAGATTTGGTATTCTCTTATATAGGACAAACGACCACTCGAAGAACAGTGGATTCCTCGAATGTCCTTAACGTTCAAATGGAAGAAGATACCCTAGCATTGGAAGAAGTAGTGGTAACCGCACAAGGTATCGAAAGGGAGGAACGCTCCTTAGGATATGCGGTGACTACGGTTGACGAAGATCAGGTCAGTTCAAGACCTGAGTCGGACATTGGTAGAATCCTACAAGGTAAAGTTGCAGGGGTCAACATTACTGCCAACAACGGGCTTTCTGGTTCAGCAACAAACATTATCATTAGAGGTTATTCCTCGGTAACGCAGTCTAACCAACCTCTTTTTGTAGTGGATGGTGTACCTGTAGATTCGGGTGCAAATACACAGACCTCCTTTTTGGACGGTAATACGGAATCTAGTCGTTTTTTAGATATAGACCCCAATAATATTGCCAATATCAGTGTCTTGAAAGGATTGAGTGCAACCGTTCTTTATGGTAACAGAGGTAGAAATGGGGTAATCTTGATTAGCACCAAGGGTGCTGCTACAGGTGAATCTGTTGGTAAAACAGAAGTAACCGTAAATCAATCCATATTTGTATCCAATGCCATCCTACCAAAGTACCAGGATAATTATGGAGGTGGATTCCACCAAGGATTTGGTTACTTCTTCAGTAACTGGGGACCGAGGTTTGACAGGGCCGATAACGACGGTATTTCACAAGCAGGCCAATTTATAGGAGCTGAAGGTGGTGCTGCTATTTTACAACATCCATGGAATTTTCTTGCGGATCAGACACTTACAGCAGGATTTGAAAATCTATTGACTCAACCCTATGAATATAAACCCTACAATGGGGTTGAAGAATTTTTTAGAACCGGTTATATTACTAGTACTTCTGTAAATGTTCGTGGTGGTGGGGAGAACGCCAGTTTTAGTATGAATTACGGGCGTACGGAAGATAAGGGTATTACACCCGGAAACAGGTTGCTCAGAAATAATTTTGGCTTGGGCGGTAATGCCAAGTTAGCTAATAAACTTACTGTCAATGGGGTATTCAACTTTATTCGTACAGATTTTAAATCACCTCCCAACGCTGTTAGTACCGGTAGTGGTGCGGCCTTTAACGGTGGTGCCGTTTTTGGGGATTTACTGTACACCCCAAGAAGTGTAGACCTTACTAATATTCCATTCCAGGCGGCTGACGGTCGAAGCGTGTATTATCGTTCCGGCAATGACATCCAAAACCCGTATTGGACAGTGGCCAATGTAAAAACCACACAGAATACGGATAGATTCTTAGGTAATGGATCCATTTCTTATGAACTCAATGACTGGATGAATATCACGTACAGATTGGGTCTGGACACCTATACGGAGTTGAATTCCTATGGCCAAAATAAGGGAGGTGTTGACGGAGTTTCCCAAGGAGTTTTGAGAACGTCTTCCGTAAGGAATACCATTTGGAACCACGATATTATTCTTACTGGCGACAAGGATCTAACAGAAGATATTAATCTGAAAGTTATTGCAGGTGCCAACAGCCGTAGGGATGAATTTGCACAAGACGGTATTGAAAGTCAGGGGCAATTGGTGTTTGGCGTATTGGAACACTTTAACTTTACTACTCCATCTTCCGTGAATTCCCTTGTAAGGACAGGAAATCCCAATCTGAATCAAAATTTCGAGGAGAATTTGGTAGGCTTGTATGCTGATATAACCTTTTCGTATAAAGACTTTTTGTTTGTGAATGCGGTGGGTAGAAACGACTGGTCTTCAACCTTGGAAAGAGAGAATAATTCCTTATTCTACCCTGGTGCAAGTGTCTCTTTTGTACCTACTTCTGCCTTTGATGGAATTCAGGGCGATGTTCTTAATTATGTCAAATTGCGTTTAGGATACGGGTCTTCAGCAGGTTTTCCAACACCGTTCAACACTAGGGACGTGTTAAGTCTAAATGCTAGATCTCTTGTAGATCTAAACGGAAATGTGGTTTCATCCAATACCGTATCTAATACGCTTGGTAACCGAGATCTGAAACCGGAACGTGTAGAAGAAGTTGAGGTTGGTTTAGACACTCGGCTTTTTAACAGGCTGAATTTGAATGTGAGTCTTTTTGATAAGGCCACTACCGATTTGATCACCAATAGAACCTTGGATAGCTCTACGGGTTTCACCAGTACAACGGTAAATATCGGGGAGATCCAATCACAAGGGGTAGAGATAGATTTTGATATTGATGTTCTTAAGGAATATGAAAATAATATAGGCATTAATCTTGCCGGTAACTTCTCAGCCATTGAAACTACGGTTACAGACTTGGCGGAAGGAACCGAAAACATTCTCTTGACTGATGCTATTTCTGGTGAAGCAGCCAACTATGCGGTCGAAGGAAGGCCATTTGGTGTACTTTTAGGTACCACGGTCCTTAAAGATGATGCGGGTAATCGACTTGTAAATGATGCGGGTAGATACTTGGCAGATAACACTATTTCGGAAATAGGCGATCCCAATCCGGATTGGACGGCGGCTTTGATACCCACAATTACATATAAGAACTTCACCTTATCCGCGAATTTTCAGTATCGCTATGGCGGGGATATATATTCTGTAACTACCGCAGCATTGATTGGTCGGGGCACTGTTGATGACGACATTCCAATTGACAGGGAATCCCAATTCCTCCTTCCGGGTGTGAAGCAATCAGATGGCACACCTAACGATGTGGCTATCAGTGCTACGGAATTAGGTTTTAATACTTTTTTTGGAGCTGGCATTAACGAGTTCAACATATATGATGGCACTACAATCAGGTTACAGGAAGCGTCATTAGGATATTCGCTACCGTCCAAGATGTTGAAAGATTCTCCTTTTGGAAGCCTGTCTTTTACATTGTCCGGTCAAAATCTGTGGTTTAAGGCTGTGAATTTCCCAGAGAATATTCGTTATGACACCAACTCATCGAGCACCGGTGTAGGAAATGGCCAAGGTATTGATTTCTTTACCGGCCCTTCTTCAAGACGATATGGATTCACTGTAAGGGCTACCTTCTAATAGATAAGAAATGAAAAACATAAAAAGCATTATGAAAAATAGGTTTAAGCTAATTGGTTTGGCGTTTGTCGCTACATCAATGTTATTGATAAATGGATGTGAAACCACAACCCTTGGTGTGGTGCCAAGTCCTAATGAACTGAACCCTTCCCAAGCCGATGTAGACTTCTTTCTGAACAACATTCAGCAAATAGTCGGTAAATTACATTCCGGTACAGAAGGGCGCGCAGAAAACGGATGGGCACAATTTGGTATGGAGCCGGTTAGAATGCAACATGGTTTCGGGCCCACTTATAGAGAATTATACGACCCGTCAGATTTTGATCAGATATGGGATGATTCCTATTCTGAAGCATTGATAGATATCCGAACCATGACACTACTCGCCGAAGAAGCCGGGCAGTATACCCATTTGGCCATAGGACAAATTCTGGAAGCATATATCATCACTACGCTGGTGGATATTTTCGGGGATGTCCCTTACTCTGAAGCCGCCAGAGGCGGTGAAGGTATTTTTAACCCAATAGTAGATACGGGGGCTTCCATTTATGCGGCGGCGGATCAATTGCTAATTGAGGCTATTAACAACCTCAACGCGGATGAAATAGCCTTACCTACCAATGATTTGTTTTATGGAGGTAATGAAGCTCAGTGGAGAAAGGCTGCAAATTCCATGCGATTGAAACTCGCTATTCAAACCCGTTTGGTAAACCCAGCAGAATCGGCTGCAACCATCAATAGTTTGATTGCAGGGGGGCAATTAATCCTCGAATCAGCCGATGACCTGCAATTTCAATGGGGTATCAATAATGCTGCCCCAGATAGTAGACATCCATATTTTGATGCGAATTATGACGGTCAAGGACCAAGTTCCGATTTCTATACCTGTAATTATTTTATGGATTTACTGGCAAATCAATATGCTCAAGCGGATCCTAGGACTCGTTATTATTTTTACAGGCAACAGAGCGATTACTCCGGTGCCGATGTAGTTACCAAAGAATGTGTCACCGAGGTTTCTATACCTGCTTGGTGGGATGATTTCGACCTTTATTGTACGGTTCCTAACCTAAACGGTTTCAATGGCCTGTGGGGTAGAAACCACTTGGATGATGACGGTATTCCTCCGGATGACGCCTTCCGTACTTTACATGGGATATATCCTATCGGAGGTCCCTTTGATGATAATAGCTTCAATACGGCAGTTTCCGGATCTACAGCTCCCTCGGTAGGTCTGGCTGGTGGAGGAATATCTCCGATCCTTCTTGCATCTAACACGAATTTAATGTTGGCTGAAGCAGCCCTCACGATGAGTACTTCTGGTGACGCCAGAATCTATTTGGAAAACGGTGTAAGGGAATCTATGAATAAAGTAACCGCTTTTGGAGCCGCTTTGGCAGTAGGAACCGGTTTCGAGGCCACCGGCGCTTCAATAGATGCGCACGTGGTAGATATCCTAGCAGCGTACGACGCAGGTAATGATACGGATAAATTGCGCATTATAGCAGAACAGGTGTTTATAGCCTCCTGGTGTAATGGCATGGAGGCATATAACACCTACAGAAGAACAGGGCAACCAGATAATGTGACCCCCGCTTTTGTTGTTGAAAATCCAGGCACCTTTGTACGCTCTATGTGGTATCCACAAGTTGCTGCGGACAACAACATTAATATTACCCAGAAAACGAATCCCGATACTCCGGTATTCTGGGATACCAATCCTGAAGGTTTTGTAGATTGATATAGTATCTTATAATATGAAAAAAATGAAAAAAATGAAAAAAATAAATAAATTCATTATAGGCCTGCTCCTTGTCTCTTTGGCCTTTGTATCCTGCGAAAAGGATGAAGACAAAAATCCGTTTCCAGAACCTAATCAGGAAGAGAATATAGTACCATTTATCAATGTACGAGGTTTCACTACCCTATTTACCCCTGATGAAGTTGCAGATGGTAGATTCGATGCAACCTTTGACAAGGTCAGAGATAATGTAACGTCTTATGCCTTGGAATTGGTTATTGAAGCTAGTAGTGGTCCTACTGATCCTGTAACACTGGAGACCATTACCAGTTTTCCGGCTGAGGTTTCGTTTAGCTTAGAAGAAATGGCCATAGCGGCTGGTCTTACCTTGGACGATATTGGCGGAGGAACCATTTTCAGGTTTTTAGGTACTGTTACCAGTAGCACAACCGGGGAGTCATTCACTATTGAAAATTACAGTGCCAGTATAACTGGACAGCCGGAACAACAGCAGGCATTTAATTTCATTCAATTGGTGCAATGCGCACCAATTACTAGTGCGACTGTTGGCGGAACATGGATTTTGGATCTAACAGACCTTTACGGAGATGGTTGGGACGGCGCTTTCCTTACAGTTGCAATAGATGGCCAGGAAACGGATTACACCATCTCCGGAGCTCAGGCTTCAGATGCACAATATATCATAGAAGTGCCTGATGGATCAACATTGAGATTTGGTTATACCCCAGGTGCTTTCGAAGAAGAACATGTCTTCTCGGTCACGTCACCAGATGGCCCTTTTGGAGATTATGGTCCAAATCCCGCTCCCTGTATCAACTAAACGTGTGTGAGCGTTTATTTGCAATTCAAGGCTATGGAGCTTTTGATCGTGTTCCATAGCTTGCATTTTTAATAGATCAAGGAAGTAAAATCAACGTAAACTTATATCGGAAACGGAAACGTTTATAAGCATTTCCCGAAAATTTGTTCAATGTGACGTTATTTGATTAACAAACCAATTAAATGTAAAGCAGTCCTGAGACACTTCTAAAAATTATATTTGTTTCTCATTTTTTAGTGTAAATATTTGAATTAGCTATCAAAATATCCAGGACTGCATTTTACATAAAATACGTTTAGGAAAATGGATTTGGTTTAAAAAGTCAAAGGTGACTTTTTTCAAGAACTAAAATCGGCCACATAGCCTATCACTACATGATTAAACAACTGAGGTTGTTCTACATTCACTACATGTCCACAATACTCAATGGTCAAGAGACTACAAGTAGTATGTTTTTGCACGATTTTTTTGACCGCTGGTAAAAAAAGATAATCTTCACCACCCATAACATATAAGGTTGGTATTTTAACATCCGCTGTTCTGAATAATCGTAACAATGGATTTATTTCGGAGGTCAATCGAAACCATCTTGTAAATTCTTTTTGATACAATTTCTTTGCCTCCCTTACAAATAACGACCTAGACTCTTTATGGTTCCTATTGGGCATTATAATAAATGCAAAAAATTTATATAACCATAAATATGGAACTATGGACTTAAATAAGATGCCCAACCGCATTAAAATCTGAGACCTAATGTCAAGTTTCATTATGGCGCCGCCCATTATCATACTCTCAACGCGATGTGGATGTTTCTCCGCAAGATTACGGATCAAAATAGTGCCCAAGGAAATACCAATAAAATGGGATTTTTCAATCTTTATATGATCAACAACCTCAACAATGTCCTCCGTTATAGAATCAAAGGTGTATTTATCATTAAACGCATCCTTAAGGCTTGGTTTTGAATCGCCATGACCTCTTAAATCCAACAATAAAACATTAAAGTGTTTTCTGAATTCCCTGACTTGTTTGTACCAAATAGAAGAGCTACCGCCTGCACCATGCACAAAGGTTACCCAAGTCTTAGACTCCTGGTGTAGATATGTATTGTAATTTAACAAAAGTGTTCTCTTAAAGCCTCCTATTTTAGGGATCTTGCAATGTATTAAATCTTTTTTAAGTCACTTGAACCTATAGTTTTATTTAACACTGTTTTAGACACTTATTTATCAACATTGCTGCGTTTTTGTTAATAAATAGACAAATTACCAGAATAATAGGTGTACATCATGCCAACAAACGTCTAAATTGGCAATTAGCCCGTATATTTGTTATAACAATTAATTATTATGGAAAAGCAATATTGCAGAGTAGGATCAGTTACTCCGATGTCAACAGGAAGGCAAGCCATAACGCTTTTAGAAGACCAGTATCAAAGCTTTATGGAGAAGGCTTCCAATATTAAATATAGTAATACCCAATTGGGTGAATTTTTTGAGCAAAAAGCACAAAAGATCCAAAAAATGCTTGAAGAATTGGTTTAGTACTGATTAGCTTAAGGATTTAAGCTCCTCTTTCATTTGTTGTTGTAATTCTCCCGCTTTTTTAGCAGCTTCATTTGCGAAATCTTTACTTTTTGAAGCATATATAATTCCTCTTGAAGAATTCACTAACAAGCCAATTTGTTTGTTCATTCCATAATGGCATACTTCTTTTAAACTTCCGCCCTGGGCACCAACACCTGGGACCAATAAAAAACTATCAGGTATTATCGTTCGAATATCTTTAAGGAAGCTTGCTTTGGTTGCGCCAACTACATACATCAGGTTTTGGGCATTTTTATAGGTAAGGGATGTCTTTAAAACCTTCTTATATAACTCAATGCCATCTATTTTCTTGGTCTGAAAATCATAGGCTCCCTCATTTGATGTCAATGCCAATAATATTGTATGCTTATTGTCAAAATCTAAAAATGGTTCAACAGAATCCTTTCCCATATATGGGGCAATGGTCACAGCATCAAATCCCAATTCCTCAAAAAATGCCTTTGCGTATCTCGTAGAAGTATTCCCAATATCGCCACGTTTGGCATCTGCAATAGTGAAAATCTCAGGATAATTTTCATTGAGGTATTTGATTGTTCTCTCCAATGCTTGCCAACCCTTGATACCATAAGCCTCATAAAACGCCGTATTGGGTTTGTAGGCCACACATAAGTGGTGGGTGGCATCTATAATGGCCTTGTTAAAAGCAAATAAAGGGTCTTGCTCAGATAACAAATACGGTGGTATTTTCTCTAAGTCAGTATCCAATCCTATACAGAGAAAGGATTGTTTTTTATGGATTTGTTCAACAAGTTGTTGGGTAGTCATAAACCAATAGTCTCCTTGAGCGCAGTCGGGAGGTCATTAATTAATTAAAATCCTTTTCGTGTTCGACTGCGCTCGAACGGACATAACCAGCGAATACTTCTAAAAAATCTCAGAGGCTTCTTTTAACTTTTCTGTGTTTTCAACCAAGCTTAATTCATCGATAATTTTTTGAATATCACCATTGATAATATTCTGCAAGTCATAAAGCGTTAATCCAATTCGGTGATCTGTAACCCGACCTTGTGCATAGTTATATGTTCTGATTTTCGCCGATCGATCCCCACTACTAACTTGTGAATTTCGCTTAGCAGCATCTTCTTCCTGTTTCTTGGCCAACTCCATATCATACAGCCGTGAACGAAGTACTTTAAATGCCTTTTCCTTGTTTTTATGCTGTGATTTTTGATCTTGGCACTGTGCTACCAATCCTGTAGGTACATGGGTAAGACGTACTGCGGAATAGGTTGTGTTTACAGATTGACCTCCAGGACCAGATGAACAGAAAAAATCTATTCTCACATCTTTTGGATCTATTTGTACATCAAAATCCTCTGCTTCAGGCAATACCATAACCGTGGCAGCACTCGTATGCACTCGACCTTGTGTTTCAGTTTGTGGAACGCGCTGAACACGGTGAACACCGGCTTCAAACTTAAGTGTACCATAAACATCTACCCCATTTACTTCGAACTGTATCTCTTTATAACCACCACTGGTACCTTCACTTAAATCTATGACATTGGTTTTCCAGCCTTTATTTTCGCAATATTTAGTATACATTCTAAAAAGATCACCCGCAAAAATACTCGCCTCATCCCCACCTGTTCCCGCTCTAATCTCAACAACAACATCTTTTGAATCTTCAGGGTCTTTTGGAATGAGCATAAGCTTAATATCCTCTTCCAACTGTGGTATAGCACCTTTCGCTTCCTCTAATTGCATTTTGGCCATTTCCAACATTTCGGCGTCACTGCCATCAGAGATTATCTCTTCAGCTTCTTGGATGTTGTTGGTTAGTTCAACATACGCATCACGCTTGGCCATAAGGTCTTTAAGCTCCTTATATTCCTTCGTCAGCTGTACATACCTTTTTTGGTCTGTAATCACATCGGGCTGAATAATCAGGTCAGAAACCTCATCAAAACGCTGTTTTACTATATTCAATTTGTCAATCATAATCTTACTTCGCTTGGATTGCGAATTTACGATAAATTTGCACAATTGATGTATTGTCACATTCAGCTAAGTACAATAGTTTATGAACAATGAATTCAAAAAAAGAAGCG
>Ga0316189_10000730_pt1 | contig 32883 bp, 24 predicted proteins | sample LowCovwburrow_MG_FD_204930 | JGI IMG/M metagenome (GOLD analysis project Ga0316189, IMG submission 204930) | Coastal sediment microbial communities from Maine, United States - Lowes Cove worm burrow | ecosystem: Environmental > Aquatic > Marine > Coastal > Sediment | place: USA: Maine...
AAATTTTAGAACTTACAGATACTAATTTCATTGTTAGTGAAGGAGGTGAATATGTTTATTCATATGAAAGAGTTGATGTTAATATTTTTGGAACTTGGACTGTAACTGCTACCGAATGCGATGGCACAGATGACGTATATACTGGACTTCTTACTTTAAATAGTGATTTTACTGTTATTCAAGAAGATGACTCCAATGGGAACTATATAACCAATTACTTTACCTTCGAAAATAATGTATTATTTATCAAAACCGAGTATATGGATCCTACTTGTAATGATACTGAGTTCCGATTTCAATCGGATACAGTTATACTAAATTATGATAGTGCCTCAGACTCATTTTCTGGTACTGGAAATACAATCAAAGAAGGGGTTGATGTGCCGGGTTGTGAAATTCCTCCCTATAATTGTAACTATGATTTTACAATGTCAAGATAATAAGATAAAAGCCTTTTCATGTATTTGAGGAGGCTTTTTTAAAACAGTTTAAGATTTTTTATTTAGCTTATTAATTCGCTTCCAAAGATATACCCTTCATTGGGTATATGAAAATCACTTGTAATTTGATAGCTTTATAATCTATTAATTAACCCAATTATTTATGAAAAATTTTATCCGTTTTTATTTAGTATTTAGTTTAATTATTGTTGCCTTTTCCTGTTCTGAGGATGATGGTGGTGACGACAGTGGTGATATTGGCAATTATGATATTACCAATTATGAAATCACACCAAACTCACAAAATAATTTGGTCTCAAAAGTTTTTGTCGAAAATGACCAGGCTACATCATACTTCTATGGTGATTCTGATGTGAACGGAGACTTAGTAGCCTTGTCGGGAATTGGTTATCAAGAAACGAATAGCAATCAGATAACTTATTTTACATTAGATGAGCAAGGACGCGTATCATACATGTATAACGAAATAGATGGTGTAAAAGATTCTCAAATAATTTCTTTTACATATCCAGAAGATAATCTAGTCAACTTAATTTTTTTAGAACGAAATTGGAATACAGGTATAGATACTTTAATTGAGTTTGTGCCAGTTGAAATTGATGGAGATAACTTCATTGCAAATCCATTGCTATCTCGACAAGCAAACGATTCAGGGTTGTATCAGTTTTTAGCAGCTCATATAGGAACCATAGCAGGTGTAGTTGGAGTAGTGGCCGTTGCAGCAGCAGGAGTAGCCGTTGGAGGTGTAGCCTTAGGAGTTGTAGGTGGATTAGTTGTTTCAACAGCCTTATTGGCAGAAGAAAACAATGGCTCAGATGTTCCTTTTGTGCCTGTGGATCCAAATGAACCTGATGCGCCAGATGAAGACGTGGAAACGAATCAATGTGTTGATTCAGACTTAGAGGTCATTATAGGAGTAGATCCAGGTAATTTATTAGTAGCTATTGTTAACGGAGATTCAGCCGATTATGATTTTTATTGGTCTACAGGAGAATCTGATACTGGGATAATAAGTGATTCTATCATAGCGCCTGGCGATGGTAATTATTATGTTTTGGTTGTTGACGAGAATGGTTGTGTAGCCTTTGCTTCAGCGACCATAGAAGAAGACGGACCTGTGGATGCTGATTTGTTGATTGCCACGTGGTATCTTGTCGGTGAAACAGAAAATGGTGTAAATACATTTGATGTTAACGATTGTAATATTACCGTCCAATTTACTGAAACACAATTAATCGCTACAGAATTTTATGGTGATGAATGCGAGTTCTCTGATGAAATACCAAGTAACTATGAAGTTAACGGTAATATCATTACTGAAACAGCAGATGGAGATACATCATTCATTACAATTTTAGAATTGACACCTTTTAAAATGGTATTACAAGAAATTGACGGCCCATTTACTTATGTTGAGACCTATACTAACATTTTTGGAGGCTGGACTTTTGCTGGAAATTCTAATTGCGTTGTTTCAAATGGTGATACCTTTACCGATAATGGATCTGGTGAACTTCTAACATTAAATGATAATTATACAGTAATCTTGCCTGATGATTCTAATGGGAATTATTTAACAAACGGTTTTACTTTTGAAAATGGTGTTTTAAGTATTGATTTAAGTTATCAAGATTTTTTCTCACCAGCATGTGATGGTGTTGATTTTCAAACTGCCACAAATTCTATGACTCTAACCTATGATGCTGTTACGAATACGTTTGCCGGTACTTCTCAAAGTAGCCGAACTGATGTCATAGGGTCAGATTGCACTAGGTATGGAGAAACGTGTACTGGTACAGTATCGATGATGCGTTAGTAAAAATAAAATAGAATTAAAAAATCCCTTTCAATTTGAAAGGGGTTTTTTAATTATCTTAATTCTGCGCCAAGCTGTTTTTCGAAATTAGCTTGTAGCTTATTCATAATTTTATCAATTTGTTTATCCGTTAGCGTTTTATGTTCATCTTGAATCGTAAAACTTACGGCATAACTCTTCTTTCCCTTCAGAAGATTTTTACCTTGATATACATCAAATAAATCAACATCTTTAAGCAGCTGCTTTTCAGTTTGCATCGCAATGTTGTCAATTTGCTCAAACGTGACGTCGTCATCTAATAACAATGCAAAATCACGACGAACTTCAGGGTATTTCGGAATGCCTTTAAACTTAATATCATTATGTTTCGCCGTCTCAATCACATTATCCCAGTTAAAATCAGCAAAAAGAACTTCTTGCGAAATCCCAAAGTGCTTTAATACCTTTTTATTGATGATACCAAAATCGACAAGTTTCGTTTTTCCAAGTGATAAACTAATTCCTTCACTAAAGACATCATTTTTAATAGGGGAGACCTTAAATCTCGAAATCCCCAAACGTTCTAACGTTGCATTGACAACCCCTTTGAGATAAAAGAAATCACTTTTTTGTTCAGGAGTATTCCAACGTAATGAATTTTTATTTCCAGTTAGAAATACAGATAAATGCTTGTATTCTTCGCGACTTTCATTGTAATTATGATAGGTTTTTCCAAACTCAAATAATTTGAGATTGTCACGCTTTCGGTTAATATTATAACTCACAGCTTCTAAACCAGAAAAAAGCAAACTTTGACGCATAACACTTAAATCGTTACTCAACGGGTTTAGCATTTCTACATTGTGTTCCTCTTTAAGTTGCTCACTTAAAGCGATATATTTTGGAGTGGTTAGCGAATTAGATAAGATTTCAAAAAAGCCTTGTGATGCCAATTGGTTACCTATCACATTTTGAAGTTTATAATCTTCAAATTTTGAGGTATTAGAAATCGAAGCGTTTAGCTTTTCTGTCGTTTTAATATTGTTATAGCCATACACGCGTAAAATTTCTTCAATGACATCAGCTTCACGCTGCACATCATTCCTGTAAGCAGGAACTGTAAGTCCTAAGCCAGTTTCGGTGACGTTATTGACTTTTATTTCTAAAGATGTTAAAATACGTTTTATAATTTCCTTCGGAATTTCTTCACCAATCAATTTCTTAGCATTATCAAAACTTAATCGCACTTGAAAATCCTCTATTTTTTTCGGATAAAAATCCAAAAGGTCACTAGAGATTTCTCCTCCTGCAATGTCTAAAATTAAAAGTGCAGCACGTTTTAGTGCATAATCCGTAATACTCGGATCGATACCTCTTTCAAATCTAAAAGACGCATCCGTATTTAAACCATGTCGTTTCGCCGTTTTTCTAATACTGATAGGATTGAAATAAGCACTTTCTAGAAAGATACTTGTTGTGTTTTCTGTAACTCCAGAATGTGAACCTCCAAAAACACCTGCAATACACATCGGTTTTTCAGCATCACAAATCATTAAATCTTCTGCACTTAACTCGCGTTCTACATCATCAAGTGTTGTGAATTTTGTGCCTTCAGGAAGGGTCTTAACAAGCACTTTGTTTCCTGAAATTTTTGCAGCATCAAAAGCATGTAAAGGTTGGCCTAATTCATGCAGCACATAATTAGTGATGTCTACAATATTATTTTTCGGTGCTAAACCAATGGCTTTTAATCTGTTTTGCAACCAAGTAGGAGAGTCTTCAACTTTAAGGCCAGTAATGGTTACACCACAATATCGAGGTGCTAAATCATAATTTTCAACATCGATACCTATTTTCAAAGACCTACGCTCAACGTGAAACGAACTTACCGAAGGTGTAATCAATTCTGTATTGATTTCATCTTTTTGTAAAAGTCCTGCTTTCAAATCGCGAGCAACCCCAAAATGGCTCATAGCATCTGCTCGATTTGGTGTCAATCCGATTTCAAAAACGTCATCGTTTTCAATATCAAAAATATCGGCAGCTAAGGCACCTACTTTTAGTTTTTCGCTCAAAACCATGATACCGTCATGGGATTTTCCGAGACCTAATTCGTCTTCAGCACAAATCATTCCGTGGCTTTCTTCTCCTCTAATCTTGCCTTTTTTAATAGTCCAAGCTTCTCCAGTGTCGGTGTATAAAGTTGTTCCGATAGTTGCTACAGGTACTTTTTGACCAGCAGCGACATTTGGTGCACCACATACAATTTGTAAAGGATCGCCTGAGCCAATATTTACGGTTGTTATTTTTAATCTATCAGCATTTGGGTGTTGTTCACAGGTTAATACTTCCCCTACAACAATACCTTTTAAACCACCTTTTACAGATTGATAGCTGTCTATACCTTCAATTTCTAGGCCTAAATCGGTTAGTAATTCGCCTGTTTCTTCGGCAGACCAATCGGTTTGTAAAAATTGTTTTAACCAGTTATATGAAATCTTCATCGTCTTAATTTATCAAGTGCCAAAGGTAATAATACTAACAGTTTTGGGCGTGTGCATTTTAATAAAAATTAGACGTTTTTTTGATTTTTATTCATAAATACCGCAACTTTTGAAATCTTTACCAATTAAATGCTAATTGTTATGCAATGTTTGTAAGAATTATATCTTTGTTGAGACGACTAGCGTTTAAATTTATTTATCATGCGAAAACTATTCATTTTACCAATTTTACTGTTGTTTTTAGCTTGCAATCTTAATCAATCAGAAGCCTTAAAAGAAGGCGTTTGGCGAGCAGAATTACAAGTGACAGATACTGAAGTCTTGCCATTTAATTTTGAAGTGACATCTCCTGATGCACTGAAAATATTTAATGCAGAAGAGGTGATTCTGTTGACAGATATCAACTATTTAAGCGATACTATTGTTTTAAAAGCACCAGTTTTTGAAGGTTATATTGAAGCCGTTGTAAAGAATGGACGGTTAAGCGGGAATTTTATAAAGGAGAGTTTGGATAGAGTTGTACCATTTTCAGCAGAATATGGCATTGAAACACGTTTTGATTTGACTACTGAAAATCCAACTGCGGATGTAAATGGACAATGGGAAACGGTTTTTAGTCCAGAATCTAAGGACGACACATATATTGCTAAAGGAATTTTCAAGCAGAAAGGTTCTAAAGTTACCGGAACATTTAGAACTACAACGGGTGATTATCGATATTTAGAAGGCGTCATGGATGGAAAGACCATGAAATTGTCAACTTTTGATGGTGCGCATGCTTTTTTATTCACTGCGGAAGTTAATGGTAGTACAATGAATGGAACGTTTTACTCGGGAAATCATTGGAAAGAACCGTTTACTGCAAAGCGTAACAATACTTATGAGTTGCCAGATGCTGATGAGTTAACCTTTTTGAAAGAAGGTTATGATGCATTAGAATTTACATTTCCTAATGCAGAAGGTACTCAGATATCGTTGTCTGATGAACGATTTGTAGATAAAGTGGTCGTGGTTCAAATCATGGGAACTTGGTGTCCTAACTGTTTGGATGAGACTAAATATTATTCTGAATTTTATAATAATAATGCCGAAAAGGATATTGAATTTGTGGCCTTAGCTTTTGAATATGCCAAAACAGAAGACAAAGCTTTTAATAGCATTAAACGTCTAGAAAATAGTGTTGGGATCCAGTATCCTGTTTTATTAGCGCAATACGGAACATCAAGTAAAGTAAAAGCTCAGGAAAAACTACCGATGCTTAATCATGTATTGTCTTATCCAACATCAATTTTTATTGATAAAAAGGGGAAAGTTAGAAAGATCCATACGGGATTTAATGGTCCAGCCACAGGTGAGAAGTTTGTGGAGTTTAAAAAGGAATTTGTTGGCTTTATTGATGAACTCTTAGAGGAATGATTTGTGTTTTTTTGGTTCTTAAACTTTATTTGTAATCACTATGAAAAAAGCTGTATGAAAAGTACAATTTATTTAAACCTGTCACATTGAGCGTAGTCGAAATGTTTTAGAAATCAGCGTTCTTAGTTTCTCGACTCCGCTCGAAATGACAGTATTAATAGCTATTTATGCAGCCTCATTTTTGTAGTTAACACTATTTAAGCAACCACACCTAATTTTTCCACTACTTTGTTTTTTGTAGATTTTATTTCAAATTGATTAGAGGTATTGTTTTGGCCTCCAGCTTTTAAAGCTTTGTCTCCTGCAAAAAAACTTTTATGATCGTCACCTAAGTCTGAGCCAGCCATACGTTGATGTTTAACACATGACACACCTTTGCGAATTTCCTGTCTCTGAACACCTTTTACATAAGCTAACATGCCTTCTTCAGCAAAATACCCTTCCGTTAAATCATTCATATGAAGTGCTGTCGTATGATAGGTTGGCAATGTAATCAAGTGATGGAAAATTCCAGCATCTCTTGCGCCATCTGATTGGAATGTTCTAATTTTCTCATCCGCACGAAAGCATAATTCTGAATCATCATATGCTGCATCCATTAAGTTGTTTCTGTCATAAGCGGTCATGTTTTCGCCTTCTGAAAGCATCTCTTCAAATACCTGATTACGGAAATTTAAAGTCCAGTTAAAAGATGGTGAATTGTTATACACCAATTTAGCATTAGGCACGACAGCTTTGATTCTGTTAACCATATGAGCAATTTGCTTCACATTTGGGGTTGGTGTTTCAATCCATAATAAATCTGCTCCGTTTTCAAGACTGGTAATACAATCGAGAACAACTCTATCTATGTTTGAACCCTTTTTAAATTTATATAAACCATTGGCTAATCTTACAGGACGTACTAATTTGCCATCTCTTTTAAGAAGAACGTCATCGTCTTTAGCATCATTAATAGCGATCTCTTCAGCTTCAACAAAGGCTAAATATTTAGAGGCTAAATCTCCAGGTTCTTGACTTACTGGTAATTTTTGGGTAAGGCCTGCACCTTCAGAATCTGTTCTTGCTACGATAATACCTTCGTCCACACCTAGTTCTAAAAATGCATATCTAATGGCATTTAATTTCGCAATAAAATCTTCGTGAGGCACCGTAACTTTTCCATCTTGATGACCACATTGTTTCGCGTCAGAAACTTGATTTTCAATTTGAATGGCGCAAGCACCAGCTTCAATCATTTTTTTTGTGAGTAAATACGTCGCTTCTTCGTTTCCGAAACCTGCGTCAATATCAGCTATAATAGGAACGATATGTGTTTCAAAGTTGTCAATTTGATCTTGCACATCTTCTCCGTTTTCAAGTCTTTTAAACAAATCATTCAGTGCAATAGCATCTGCTTGACGTAAAAAATCATAAATTTCTTTTATTAATGCAGGAACAGCTGTTTTTTCGTGCATTGACTGATCTGGTAATGGCCCAAATTCAGAACGCAATGCAGCGACCATCCATCCAGAAAGGTATAAGTACTTTTTATTGGTGGTTTTATGATGCTTTTTAACGGCTATCATTTTTTGCTGTGCCACAAAACCATGCCAGCACCCAAGTGATTGTGTGTATTTTGATGAATCTGTATCGTATTCAGCCATATCTTTTCTCATAATAGCTGCAGTATATTTTGCGATATCTAAACCTGTTTTAAAGCGATTTTGAGCCACCATTCTTGCTGCACTTTCTGGACGAATAGCGTTCCAAGTTTGTCCGTACTTTTCTTTAAGATGTCGAACAGTCTCTAATGCAGAACTATAATTTGTTTGTGATAAATTTTTCATAATTTTGAGATACGTTATTTATTATTAATAATTAGATCCTGTTGATTGTTGCCGCAATCGCAGGATCGCTTTTTTTTATAGGTATTGGTATGCCGGAAGTGTTAAAAACTCTTCGAATTTTTCTGAAATCACAAGCCTGTCAAAAAGATTAATAGCTAATTTGAACTTGCCGTTCTTTATGTTTTCTGCACCAAATTCTGCAATAAGTTTTTCAACTTCATCATCAAATAATTCCATGTATAATTCAATGTTGAACTTTCTGCCATCCTCTAGTATGATTTCGTTTTTTAACCATTGCCATACTTGTGTTCTTGAAATTTCAGCAGTTGCAGCATCTTCCATTAAATTGTAAAGTGCTACAGCGCCATGACCTCTAAGCCAAGCTTCAGTATATAAAATCCCAACATTGATGTTTTTTCTAATGCCTGCTTCTGTTACAGTGCCTTTTGGAAGTTCTACTAAGTCTTTTTCAGTGACGTTTATATCGTCGCGCGTCACATATAATTGGTTTGGTGTCGGCATATGTTTGTTAAATTCGCTCATGGCGACTTCCACTAAAGCAGGATGAGCAACCCAAGTGCCATCATGTCCATTTTTGACTTCACGCTCTTTGTCTTGACGAACTTTTTCTAGTGCAGCAGCATTTGCTTTTGGATTATTTTTAATGGGAATTTGTGCAGCCATACCACCAATAGCAAGAATACCACGTTTATGGCAACGCTGAATCACCAGTTTTGAATAGGCGTCCATAAAAGGTGTCGTCATGGTGACTTGATCACGATTAGGAACAACAAAATTTGGATGGTTTCTGAATTTTTTGATATACGAGAAAATGTAATCCCAACGTCCACAATTTAAACCAACTATATGATCTTTAAGTTCGTAAATGATTTCATCTAGTTGAAAACTTGCAGTAATCGTTTCTACCAAAACAGTAGCTTTAAATGTCCCTTTCGGAACTTCTAAATACTCTTGCGCAAACGTAAACACAGCATTCCACCAACGCGCTTCTAAATAATGCTCTAATTTTGGAAGATAGAAATATGGAGCTGTATTATTTTCTAATAAGGTTTTTGTGTTATGAAATACATAGAGACCAAAATCAACTAAGCTTCCTGAAGCTTCTTCATTATTAATGATAATGTGCCTTTCATTGAGGTGCAAACCTCTTGGTCGCACTAAAAGAACGGCTGTTTCATTGTTTAACTGGTATGATTTTTCGCGTTTTGTGTCTACCAATGCAATTGTTTTTTTATTCGCATCAATTAAGTTTTGTTGCCCTTCAATATTATTTTTCCAAGTAGGAGCATTGCTGTCTTCTAAGTCAGCCATAAATGTTTTGGCTCCAGAATTTAAAGCGTTAATAATCATTTTTCTATCCACAGGACCCGTAATTTCAACACGTCTGTCTTGCAAATCATGAGGAATGTTGCCTGCTGTCCATTCTGAATTTCTAATCGCTTTGGTCTCAATAGGGAATTCAGGAAATGACCCTTCGTCAAAGACCTGTTGCTGATGTTTGCGTGTATTTAGTAATTCTAATCTTTCGGCATTAAATTTTTCATGAAGTGCTGTTAAAAATGTAAGAGCCTCATCTGATAAAATTTCTGGATAGTAATTCGTAACGTCTTTTGAATACGTGATTTTTTGTGATTTTAAAAGTGTGTGTTCCATGATGTGATTATTTTATGATACAATATTAAAACAAAGATTTCATAAAAACAAGCGAACGTTCGCTAAATATGTATTTTCGCAAAAAATAGAGTATTCGCAAAAAAGCTTATATTTGCTATTATGGAAGAAGACTATATTAAATTGATTTTTGGCTTAAAGTTAAAGCAGATAAGGACTGAGAAGAATTTATCCTTGTTTGGATTATCTAAACTTTCGGGTTTGTCTAAGTCGTATTTGAATGAAATAGAAAACGGTAAAAAATATCCGAAGCCTGACAAAATTGCGATACTTTCGGATCGATTAGATGTACCTTATGATCAAATGGTATCTCTAAAACTAGATAAAAATTTGGCTCCTATTGGAGATATATTACAGTCTAAAATACTCAAGGAGATTCCCTTGGAAGTTTTTGGAATCAAGGAAAGCAATTTAATTGATATCGTAGCCAATGCACCAGCAAAAGTGAATGCATTTATTAGTACCATTATTAAAATTGCTCAGCATTATAATTTTAGTAGAGAGAGTTTTTATCTCGCTTCAGTACGCTCGTTTCAAGAGGCCAATAAGAATTATTTTGAAGATTTAGAGCAAAGTGTTTTAAAGTTTGCTAAGGCATATCAAATAGATTTGAATCAAAAAATCACGTCTAAAGATTTAGAAGATATATTAATCGAAGAGTTTGGGTATACTATTGAAGGTGATGAGTTAAGTAAATACGAAGCTTTGGGTAATTTACGATCTGTATTTGTCCCAAAAACCAAAACGTTATTGCTTACCAATGAAATAGATGAAGCGCAACGAACTTTTATTTATGCCAAAGAGTTAGCCTATAATTTTCTTGAGATTGACGAACGCTTATATACGTTTCCGTGGATAAAGTTCGACGGTTTTGATCAAGTTTTAAATAACTTCTATGCGTCTTATTTCGCAGGTGCTTTAATTATTCCGAGCGCTAAAATTCAAGAGCAACTCAATACTATTTTTAAAAAGGAAACATTTGACAGAGCACTTTTTTTAGACGCTTTAGAAGCGTTTAATGCGTCACCAGAATCTTTTTATCAACGGTTAACTAATATTTTGCCGAAAGCTTACAATATTCAAAACTTGTTTTTTTTAAGATTTACTCACCAAGCTGAAAGTGATAAATTTTACCTTAAAAAGGAATTGCATTTATCTCACCAACATTCGCCTCGTGCCAATGAAACAAATGAGCATTATTGCAGACGCTGGGTGTCTTTGAAGTTGTTGAAAAGTATCAGTAAAAGCAATAATGAGCATGAATTTGATATGCAGATTTCTAACTATGAGAATGATGGTGCTAAGTATTTAGTATTGTCATCGGTAACAAGGGATCCTTTTAAAGACAAACACTTTCGCAGTATAAGTATTGGCTTACTCATTAATAGGCAATTAGAGCGACGGCTTAATTTTTTATCAGATCCAGACATCGATATTCAAAATGTTGGCGTGACCTGTGAACGCTGCGCTATTAATGACTGCAAGGTTAGGAAGGTGCCTTCAATTATTTTGGATAAAGTGGCAAAAAACAAAAAGATAGAACAAATTGTTGAAGAATTAAATGCCAAGTTTATGTCTTGAAATTTGTGATAATAACAATCTTTAAAAAGCGTCTAGATGTAACTGATTTTTATTGTTTATTCATGATTATTCGATAACATCTTTAAAACTTTAATTGCCTTATTAGCATCTTTTTTATCTACAAAGATGTGATCATGGTAATATCCAGCAATAACGTTGCAACTTATGTTGTGTTTTGCTAATTCTGCTGAAAATATTGCAGTTAATCCTACAGCTTCTAGTGAAGAATGAATCATTAAGGTAATCCAAGATGCAATATATTCATAGTGCAATTGTAATTCATCAGCGCGTTGTTTTTCAATGACAATGGTTATCCCTTCTTTTTCTTTGAACTCGCAAATAGTGTGGTTTCGGTCAATATTACTAAAATTTTTTACCGTAGAAAAAACATATTCGCCCTTATTTAGCAAAGGAGTCATTTCTTTTACTAGTGTCATGATATCTTTTTCTCCTTTCATTGCTTTGTTTTTTGCTAGCTATTAAACGATATGTGTTACACCTGACTTGCGCTATACATGTTGGTTAGGTCTAAATTAGTAAAAGAAAATGAACCAGAAGTGAAATCAAAGGATTTTCACATTGCCAATAATACTCCTAAATTATTCTAATAATTATTTCCAAATCACCGTAGTTGGCAGAAATGATTGCCTACCTTATCAGAAAAGGAAACTAGCCAATGATAACTGAGATAAAAGCAAATAGGCCAGAGCCGATTGCAATGCCCAAAACACTAAAATCGTATGCACGTGGAACAGATGTTAAGTTGACGATTGAAGCGTTAGTAGAGGGCAGCTCCATACTAATCAGTGAATTTTATAGTGATGGTATCTCGCTTTTGAAGGAATTACATAACTATCTGAAACAAAAACTACCCAATTCCTCCTTTAAAGAGCAGCAAGACTATCGTTCAGAATATTTTAAACTTTCAAATCGTATTGTATTAGAAATAGTTGATCAAAAAATAAATGTAAAAAAATCGCCTAATATTGGCTGGTTAGAAAAGTTTTATTCAGAACATAATCATTTCTTTTTGACCTTTCCTCAAATACAAGGACTTAATAGTGCTTGGCAATGGTATAAAAACGGTATTTCTATACCTGTGCTCCGAAACAAAATCCATCCGTATTACGGCACCTATTTCCCAACACGTTTTGAGCATTTAATACTCTTTGATAATTGGTTGAAACGTTATGAAGGTCCTAAAAAGGCGGCTATCGATGTTGGCGTTGGGTGTGGTGTGTTGTCTTTGCAAATGGTACAGCATGGTTTCCAAAAAGTCTTTGCCACAGACATAAACCCAAATGCAATTGTTGGATTGAAGGAGTTTATGGGAACAACAAAGTTATCTCGGAAAATTGAATTGGATTTAGGTAATCTTTTTGGTAAGTGGGAAAAACAAACCGAATTAATTGTGTTTAATCCACCTTGGTTGCCACAAGCTCAAGATGCAGAGGGCATTGATAATGCTATTTATTACAATGAAACCTTGTTTCCAGAGTTTTTTGAAGCAGCAAAAAAGAGACTCCTACCTGAAGGGAAACTAGTACTTCTATTCTCAAACATAGCGCAAATAACTAATGTTGCAAAAGAACATCCTATAGAGACAGAATTAGCTGAAGGTAACAGATTTCAGCTGGAAAAATGTCACAAAAAAACAGTAAGTGCAGCTTCAAGTAAAACGAAAAGAGATCAGTATTGGCGTTCTTCAGAGGAAGTAGAACTTTGGGTGTTGACGCCAATTCAATTTTAAAAGGTCAAAGATAAATGTTATAGCTTTTTTTCTTTTGGTAACAAAAGGTGTGACTGGTGGTATATTTTGTTTATTACTATTTCTCAAGTACTGATCTTAGTTTTGCTAATTTTTCCGTTTTATTTCTTCATCCTTTTTAAATCGACTTTCTATTCAATTGAAAACTTATAACTAGCTACTGGAGCTGTTACTGGTCGTGTTGCTTTTTCGCCAGAATTTGATGCTGCTGAAACATAATACTCAATAGCAGTTCCTGATTTTTGATTAGGGATTTCCGCAAAGAAATGGGTATTGTCATCCGTTTTAGACAGCTTAATGGTATTCCATTTTTGCTCTCCGTCTACTCTCCAAAAAAGTTCATTTTTGTCATCAATAAGGCCTTTCTGGCTATAATCTATTACAGAGGCGTAGACTATATTTTTTTGGTTGACATCAACTTTAGATGTGATTTTTTTAACACTCATAAAAAGCATGTCTGGATTCCAAATAGCTCGCGTTCTACAATGTAAGGCGTCTCCATCGTTCCAACCGTACTTCATATAGTGTCGTCGTAATTTATCGGTCACAATTGGCTCGTCTTCTAGTGCGAATTTGAATCCTTTAATTGTATAGCCTGGCATGGCATTTGCCCAGGTTTGTAGTGCTTCAGAATCTTGATCTATATTAAAAAGCGGCACATAAACTGTTTTGTTTAAAATGAGGGAGTTTGTGTATGCTGCTAATTGATTCCTCATGTATGGTGCAGTTTTTATTCTCAGAATTGAGTAAGGCCTCCCGTAAGCAGTCTTAAGTTTCGAAAGTTCTTCTGTAATAATATCATTGTAGACCTCAAAGAGTTCGTGATCCTTAGGAGGTTCTGCTACTAAAATAGTTTCTTCATCGATTATTTTAAGCAGACAATCAATATGTTGAATTCCTCGATTTTCGAAATTTGAAATAATGTGATACGACTGAAATCCCAATAATGAATCGTTTAATTTTAAAAAATCAGAGTTATCAACGCCATAGTATTTGTTTTCAGCTTTGATCACACAGGTTGAGAATGCTGAACCAAGACCATCTGTAAGTACATTGCCACCTGTATTATTAAAAGGCAAATCCATGAGTTCATAGCCCAACTGTTTTGCTAGCGGAATAGTGGCATCATCATCAATTTGTGTGAGCTGCATTTTATTATTCTTATCAAAATAAAGGAATTGTAAGAAGTCGTTACAAGCCATATCAGTTACAGGAGTAGCATAGATATACTTTCCATCGGCTAGTTTATAGTTATAGTCAGATGTGAAAACGGCACTTGGTCCCCAATCTCTGGTCCACCAAGAATCAACACCCTGTTGCGCAAAGATGAATGTTGTATTTTCTGGATTAATATTCCATGTTGTAAACCATTTTTCAGCATCTTTTTGAGCGTTCTCATCTTCTACCATTGTGTATAGATGATTATCTTTTGCTAATTCTATGGCGAGTTCATGCGGAATACTTAAGGGCCAAACAATCAAAGTTCCTAAAGCAGGTTCCCATTCGGCTGCTGTTCTATTATGATTTCCTTGTGTGTAATAGTTAATTTCTGGTGTTTCTAAATTGTTCTGGGAAAAACTTAAACTAGAAAAGATTACTAATATAATCAGTAAACAGAGGTAATTTAAAGTCGTTTTCTTCATAGCTTGTATTTCCTTTGATTTATAAGTTTCAGCTACGTGTTGGTTGACAAGTTGGCCAGGTCTAAGTTAATAAAAAGAAATCAAAGAAGTTTGGATTTTTTAGATTTTACAAGTACACCTGTCGGTATATTAATTTGTGATGTATCTTATTGTTAATCATAGCTATTTTTGAAGAATTATGATTTTTAGTTATCAAAAATGATTATTTAGTGTTTTTTACTATTGTAAAAGTCTATATTTTGAATTATCTTTATTGTATAATCAATTTGTGTTTTTATGAAAAAGCGAATCTTATTAGTTTTTATTGTGGTTTTTTTATCAGGTATTTCATATGCCCAAAGTTCAATTTCTGATATCAAAGTGGGAGATGTTTTTACTATAGCAGAAGTTCAAAATAATAATTATGAACATATTAATTTTCCCAGAACTAATTTTATTATCAAAAAAGGTGGAATTGCGGACTACGACAGTCTTAAAGGTAAAAAGGTTCAAATTCATTCAATTAAGGAAGAGAAGGACGGTAGCTTAGTTGCGACGATTACTTTGGCATCTAAAAAGTCGTTTTTTAATAGTCATAAATATGTTACTGTGTCTCTTAATGAAGCCATTGAAGATAAAGAACTATTAAAGATTTAGAACTGTTATAATATTTCCTTTGGAAGAATTTTCCGTGTCCATGTCTTTAAACGCTTGTATTTAGTTACTTCTGAATCTGGATTGAATTCGAAAGTCGTTTCCCATGAGTTTGCGGGTTGGAATTCTATCTCCATACCTTCCAATACACCTTGTGATATTTTTTTAGAATTCACAACAACGATACATTCTGTGTTTAAATTTGCACTTCTAGGATCTAGGTTAAAGGTGCCAATAACTGTGATGTGGTTATCAATAACCATGGATTTTGCGTGCAATCCGAATATAGGTTTACGATCTAGTTTTTCTCGGAGTTCACCAGTCATTATTTTTGTTTGTTCTGCAGCATCAGGACGAAACTCAAATATTCTAACACCAGTTTTTAACAGTTTTTCTCTATCGCTTTGATAACTGCTAAAGGCTTCTACATTATCCGTAGACGCTAAGCTATTGGTAAGTATTCTGATTTTAACGCCACGATTTACAGCGTCCTTAAACAGATTTTGAGATAATTCTGTAGTAATTAAATAGGGTGTTTGAATCTCGATCGAAGACGTCGCATTTGTTACTAAGTCTATTAAAGCAGTAGTTGAAATCCCACCTCCTCCTAAACCGTTTTCTCCATCGTTTTTTCCTGGATCGTCAGATATAAATTGCACATCATCTAACCATACCAAATCTCCTGATGTATTGATGGTATTAAATGTTGATGGTAAAGCCGAGATTCTTTCTCTTACTTGAGGCCAAAAATTTTCTGGATTACAGGCGTATTCATGAAGCTTATCAAATCTATTTTTAGCGGTTACATTTTTTGCTAAATCATCCACAACACTTGTGACGTCATTGCTTAAGTCGCTATTCCAGAATTGGTCAAATGAAGAATTTACGCTTTCAGAAACTTTTCCTAATAATAGGATATCTCTATCTCTAAAATTATACTCATGATCATAGTCAAAATATTCATCTGCAATATTTCTGCCCCCTGTAATAACTACTTTGCCATCGACTATAAACGTTTTGTTGTGCATGCGTTGATTAGCAGATCTAAAATCTGTTGCAAATTTATTGATTTTACTAAATATGTTCTTTCCTAAATTGACTCCAGGATTGTAAATTTTAACGGTAATATTGTCGTGTGAAGCAAAGGTAAGAATGTCCTGAATATCGGCATCTACCATAATATCATCAACAATAATCCTGACTTTAACACCACGATCTGCTGCTCGTATGAGATAATCACAGGCTATAAGTCCGACGTTATCTGTTGAAAAAATAAAGTATTGAATATCTATGGTTTTTTCAGCATATTCTGTTAACCAAGCTCTAGCGACCATAGAGCCGCTTCCATCTTCTAATACATAAACTCCAGTTTTTGTTGCCATTTGTTCGGCAACTTCAGAAAGCGCTTTAGATAATGTTTCATCATTATTGTGATGAATATTGGCACAAAAATCGGTCTCTGGCAGTACTTTCTGATCCTTATTGCAAGAGGCTAGCATGGTCAAAGTGAAAATACAAAAAAGTTTAAATTTTAGAACTGACTTCATTTGGTTCAGGGTGTGTATTCAGCAAAAAAAAGTTATCTCAAATACACATTAGTCACCAAACGTTCTACTGTTGGATGATCATTGCCACCGGAAGGCTCTATGGTAATGTTTAGAGATTCAGCATTATCAATATAAGCCATGGTCATCATGGTTTTGCCTTTAGAAATTACACCCATATCAATCATTTCACCTTCAACATCTGCCCACATTTGGTAGTCATGTTCAGCGTCTAATTCTGGCAATCGTTCTGTATTAATGACTACTGATTTTGATTTGTGGTTCACATAGCTAATCACTTTTGCTTCTGGTAAAGACGCATTTCCTTTTAAAATATAGTGTTCTGTATCAGGATTTACGATTTCAGAGTATAATGAATTGGTGCGTTCTAATTCGGTATTTAAAGTTTCTATCGTAGTGTTTAATTCTGTATTAGTAGTGTCAACGGTTTGTAATTGCTCCTTTACGTCGCTGAGTTGTGAGTACATCCAAAAACTACCAATCAACAAAAACCCTGCAACACTTGCTGCAATACCTAAATAAAATTTAGTGTTATTATTTTTGGCTAAGGTTACTACTTTAGGATTTGCAGTAGTTATTTTTACTTTGTCTAATAGTTGTGACTTTATAAATTCAGGTGGTGTGATTGCATTTTCTAAACCTATGTTTTCAAAATCGAGTTCCAGTTGCTCAACATGCGTTTTTAGTTCATTATCAGACGCGAGTAATTGCTCAATCTTCTCACATTGGTTTGCGTTGAGTTCTCCGAGCAAGTATTGCTCTAATAATCCGTTTTCTAACAGCGACTTCTTATCCATCATCATAGCGCATTTAGTATTAGTAATAATAGACTTAAGGATTTAGAATACGTTTCTCTAAGCAGTTTTAAGGCTTGTCGTATGTAAGACTTAAACGTCCCTAAGGGAACATTCATTTCTTGATGTGCTTCCTTGTGTGTGTACCCTTTAAAGTAAACAAGCTCTATAGCTTCTTTGTGGTGTGCCTCTAAACTGGTCAAAGCTCCATTGAGTTCTAAATACTCAGGATCTATACTAATTGCATCTTCTTTATTTGTATGTACACTAAAATCATCGGTTTGGATGAGGGGATCGGTCTTTCTGAGCACATTTAAGGTTTTATTCTTGGCAATACGATAGACCCAAGTGTAGAAACGTCCTTTGTCAGCATCATAAGTTTCAGCCTTTTCCCAAACCGTTATAAAAGTATCTTGTAGTAAATTTTGGGCTTTGCCTTCGTCGCGTATCATTTTTATTATAACACCATAAATCGCTCCTGAATATTTGTCATAAAGTAGTGATAGCGCACGCTCATCTTTGCTTTTTAGTTGTTGAATAAGAGTGTTGTCGTTCTGCATTAATGTTAAAGATTTCCCAAAAGTAAAGTGCTGCTCATCCAAAGCAAACAAGCCTGTGTAAATATAAATGAAAACACTTCAAAAAAGAAACAAGTGTATTAAATAGTTTAACCAATAATAATAAAACCATGAAAAAATTAGTATTTATTTTAACAACAGTTGTAGCCTTAACATTTAGTCAAACTGTAACTGCACAAAAAACAATAGTAGATGTTGCTGTAGGAAATGAAGATTTCTCAACATTAGTAACAGCTTTAAAAGCAGCAGATTTGGTTAGTGCATTACAAGGAGATGGTCCTTTTACTGTTTTTGCTCCAACAAATAGTGCTTTTGCAAAAATTGATAAAAAAGCGTTATCAAATTTATTAAAGCCAGAGAACAAAGCGGCTTTAGCAAATGTGTTAACATACCATGTTATTCCTTCAAAATTAATGGCTAGTGATGTTGTTGCTGCATTAAAAAAAGGAAATGGTAAAGTAGAAGTAAAAGCTTTAAATGGAACTGTATTAACAGTAATGTCTAAAGACGGAAAAATATGGTTGAAAGACCAAGCAGGAAATTATAGTGAAATCACTGCTACTGATATAGGAGCAAGCAATGGTGTGATTCACGTTATCGATACTGTAGTAATGCCTAAATAGTTAGTGTTAGTATATAGTTAGAAGCATTATTACATAGCTATTAATTGTTTTTTGGTTGTTGATGATTAGATTAATAGTGACAGCAGTTTTTGCGATAAAATTGCTATGAAAGAGAAAAAGCACTTACATTTTGTAAGTGCTTTTTTAATTTAATTTGTTTAATTTCAAATTTGGATATCTATAATTTTTATGTAAAAGGTTATACAGACGCTTAGCTTGTTTATGAAGAAGAAAGACAATCGTACTAAAAAAATTAAGAAACCGTGGCCAACTAAAGATGTCATGGAACAGATATATGAACTGAAACTTTGGGGCAGTAATGCCTCTGAATTTTATTCAGGTTTGGGGTCACACGATCCTGAAATTATAAACCCATATATAGATGTATTAATGTCGTTTTTAACGTCTTTTGAAGATCCTCTTGTTGTATGTGATTTAGGTTGTGGTGATTTTAATATTGGAAAAGAATTGTTAGGGCATACTAAAAAGTATGTTGCTGTAGATATCGTTACTGATCTCGTAGAATTTAATAAAGAACAATTTATAGCGCCTAATTTAGAATTTTTGTGTTTGGATATTTCCGTAGATGAATTGCCTAGTGGTGATTGCGCTATAATAAGACAAGTATTACAACACTTGTCAAATGCTGAAGTAAAACGTGTTCTTGATAAGCTTAAAGATTTTAAGTATGTTGTGTTAACAGAACATGTACCCGACGGCGATTTTGAGCTGAATAAAGATATTATTTCAGGACAAGCAATTAGGATAAAAAAGCAAAGTGGTTTAAACATTTTAGCACCACCATTTAATTTTAATGTAAAAGCAGAAAAACAATTATTGTCTACTGTTTTAAATCAAGGTAAAGGCGTTATAGTAACCACTTTATATGAGGTTTTTTAAACTGAATCTTCGCTTAAATCTTCTTTAAAATATTTTTTCCCGTAATAGCCATCGTAGATAATACACCTGAAAATAGTGCGCCTCCAACACCTGCAGTGACAATATCTTGGCCAGTTAAATAAAAGTTTTTGATCGGTGTTTTTGGTTTTAAAAACGGTTGTCTGTATCGCGACGGACTGTGATCTAATCCATAAATTTCTCCTTTTTCATAATTCACAAAATGTTGTGTAGTGAGAGGCGTTGATAATTCATAACAATTTACTTTTCCTTCCACTTGAGGTAATTGTTTATAAACTTCTTTTAATAAGCGTTGTGCAATCTCTTCTTTTTTGGCTTCATAAGCGTCACCTCTTTTTTTCCATGGTGTGCCTTCCCATTTTTCGAATGTTTCATAGGGTAGCAATGTAATCACGTCAATAGTACTTTTATTGGGATAACGATTTGACCAATCTGGGTCTTTAGCTGAAGGAAAAGAAAGGTATACTAACGGAAAAGGTTGCGAAATATCTTCAAGATAATTTTGAATGCAGGTATCATGGTCATTATCTTTTGGATATACCCAATAATTAGTTTTCGGAAGCCCAATGTCTTCGGGACTACCCTCTAAACCAATATATAAACTCGCATGAGCTGCAGAGCGGTTTAATCTCTGTAATTGTTCTTTTAAACGATGTTTCTCTACTGTTTTAGAAGGCAGTAGACGGTTGTATGTGGTCATTATTCCGGCATTACTAACAATGTTTGTTGCCTGTAATAATTTTCCGTCTTTCATCCTAACACCAGTAGCCTTGTTGTTTTCAATAATGACTTCTTCAACTTCAGCGCTTACAAGAATGGTTCCACCAGAAGCTGCAATTACAGGATCTACTTTTTTTGCAATTTGTGATGATCCTCCAATAGGGAAACTTCCACCGTCAAAATAATGTCGCACTACAGAGGCATGCATTGAAAAACTACTTTGCTTAGGCGGTAAACCATAATCGCCATATTGAGCAGTAAGTACTTTTATTAATGTTTCATTAGTGGTTAATGAACTAAGAACTTCATAAGTTGTCTTATCGGAGAATTTGTAAAATGGTCCTTTAAGTAATTTTCCGAATAAGTTATTCCACAACGGTGAAATAGCTTTACTTACATAATAGTTTTTACTCGTTTTTACTGCTTTGAAAACAAGATCTACGTAGTCGATAATGGCATGCTCTTCTTCTGGGAAATAAGAAATCAATTGTTTTTTGAAATTTTTAACCCCTTTTACAAAATCATAATGTTGATCACCAATCACAATCCGGTCATATACGTCTCCCATATCTGCCCATTTTAATTCACCATCAGTGATATAATCAAATAGTTTTTTTAAGATACTGGTTTCGCGTTGCATTTCTCCTATATAATGAATGCCAACATCCCATTCGTAACCTTTACGCTTAAAAACGTGTGTAAATCCACCTGGTGTATAATGTTTTTCTAAGACCAATACTTTTTGTCCCTCTTTTGCCAAAATAGCAGCAGTTGCAAGCCCACCCATTCCTGAACCAATAACTATTGTATCATACTTTTCTTCTAGTAATGGCTTCTTTTTATACGATTGAATCATGTGTTGGTTTTCTATTGGGTTAACGTTTTGAATTTAAAAAGTAGCGAAATTGACAATGTATTTTGTAATCTTATTTTCTAATTAGTTATTATTGGAAGTCTTATCTGCGAGCTGTGTTTGGCAGAATGATGAATTGTATTATTTGCAGTTACACCTTCTTTTTCATCATAGTTATTTCCTCCAGTATTCAAGTTTCGTGCAAAACGAGGGAAGTTACTACTTGATATTTCAATACGTATGCGATGTCCTTTTTTAAAGAAATTACTAGTAGACATTGGCGTTAAATCTACTTTGTAGATCTCGTTTTTCTCCATAAACACTTCTTTGTCATAACCTTCACGATATCTAACACGCTGAATGGTTTCATCTAAATTATAGGCTTTCCCATCAGGATACACATCGATAAGTTTAATAGTGAAATCGGTGTCTTTTGCATCAGAAGAGACATATAATGTGGATTCAATAAATCCTGAAATTTCTACACCTGCTTCTAAAACATCTGTTGTATAGACTAAAATATCATTTCTAGTTTCCATTTGCTGTTGATCAAAAGCGCCTCCTTCAACTGCATTTCCTGTGCAACATACATTTCCTCCATAGGATGGTACAGGTCGCATTGGGTCATAACTGAAACTATCTAGATCATCAGTTTTTGGTATTGATGTTGTTAATTCTCCATCACCAAATATGCTGTTGGCGTTACCGCTACTATTTAAATAATAGGTGGTTAATTTAGCGTTTTCTGGAGGCCAGCTTTCTGAAGCTTGCCATTGATTACTTCCCATAGTATAATACTGTACTCTTGGCGTTTTCTCTTTAAAATCATTTTGTTCTCCTTTCAACCATAAATCAAACCAAGAATAAATTTGCTCATCATAGTTTAGTCTTGCATCACCAATACTGCGTTCTCCAACTATAGTGTTTTCGGTAGTACGAGTGTAACGACAATGTAAAGTTGGCGCAATTACTAAATATTGATTATCTCTAATATTAGCATCTTTAGAATTATTTCTGACATGATTAAACAAGGCTAGATTTGGAGTTATAGATACATCGTACCATGACGCAAACCAAAAACTTGGTGCTCCAATTTCCATATCATCATGATAAATTCCTCCATTAAACCAAGCTTTATCATTTGGTTTACGACGGATCATTTTATCAAAAATCTCACTCTTGCCATTTATATTTTTTAGTATATCCTGAATAGGTAAGTGGCTCAAGGCTTCTGCCATATCTACTTTTGGGTTTTCTGGAGCTAAATCATAAAATCTAGAAATTCTAATCAAATCTTCTTGAGTGGCTCCAGCAGGAATGCGAGGTTTAAATTTGTCATGCTCTACACCATATAACCAAGCAAAGAATAGCATTTGTTGAGCTCCACCACGATACCAATTGCCTTGTTCGCTAATGTTTCCAATCCTGCCAATTCCAGCACCATAACCTTGAGGCACCATTGCTGCGTGTGACGGATGATCTAAAGCCGAAACAGCCATTTGCCATTCGGCAGTAGAGGAGCACCCTAGAGTTCCTATTTTCCCATTGGACCAAGATTGGTTTTTCATCCAAGTGAAGGCATCATAGCCATCGGTTAGTGGGACTCCTAAAATATCCCATTCGCCTTCAGAAAAATACCGTCCACGTTCATTTTGAACAACATATGCAAAGCCTCTTTTAACGGCTTCTAAAGCTTTTTCCGCTGTTCTTGTTTTCTGTGTTCCATCTTGCCAAGAGTTAAAATTATAAGGTGTCCGCGAAAAAATAATAGGTACTTTTCTATCCGTTTTAGGACGATAGATATCCGTTGCCAATCGAATGCCGTCTCGCATTGGCATCATAACTTTTTGATCTATAATAGCGATGTCTTGAAGTTCTTGAAGGATTTTGTCTTGTGCCTGAAGGTTTAAATCACCTGCAAAGAAATAAGCAAGTATAAAAGAAATTAAAATTGTGCGTTTTCTCATTGAAATAGAGGTCTTGATTTTTGTGATTTTTGTTATCAGTTTTTGGGTGCTGTTGAAACAGCATTTTATGATTGTAAAGATAAGTTATAATGAAGTAAAACGTAAACGTAAATGTTGAGGAAAGTTGGTGAGAACTAAATTATTCAAAGAGAATGAATTAGAGTGAACTACTCAAACTAGGAGAAAGCCTTTTTAGCTATTTTATTTACGGGTATGTTGGTTTTTGTGAATCATCATCATTTTGTGATCGTAATGTAAGTTATCAATTTTTAGATAATTCTTATGAATTCCATAGGTTTGGAAGCCTATCTTTTTGTAAATTTTTTCAGCGTTTTCATTACTAGCAATGACACCAATTTCTATTTGTTCAATTCCATTGATTTTAAAAGCTTCATTTAAGGTAGATTGTATCATACTAGAACCAATATTTTGTCTTTGATAGTCAGGAGTTACATAGACTTGAAGAATTATACCTCTGTGATTGGTTTTTGCTCTATTATATCTTTCAAATCCTGAAATTCCAATCAATGTATTTTCAAGAAATGCTCCAATAACAAAATTATTGGCGTCCGATTGTTCAATAAAAGGTTCGAAAAAAAGCTTGTGCTTTCTTTTTTCATCCTGATAATTAGAACTGAAATACTCAGGAAAATGTTTTAAGCATTGAAGTCTAATTTCTCTATAGGACATTGATTCACTCTGCCGTAGTTTTCGAATTTGAATATTCATTTTAGTACTAGTTTGTAACGTGATTGTTTAGAGTTTAGCATTGCCCACGGGATACGTTTGGTTTTAGATAGAAGATTGTATAAGTTAGTAAAAGAAAATGATTTAGTATGAAAACCTAAGGGTTTTACCAAAATACAAACCGTGGGTAATTGACTATTTATGTTGTTTGACACTCATTTTTATTAATCACTTAAATGGTGAATAACATTTCGGAATTTAAGTCATGAAAGTGTTATAAGGGTCCATCATTTTTGATCTGATTCATTTTCTGAAACTAGACGTTTTAATTCTAAGTCCTGTTTAAAACAATCTGTTTTTTTTTTGTATATTTAGGCTCTCCACTTAGTCAAAGTTCCTAATAATAATTTTTTATTATGTAGGAATTAAGACCCCATTTCATTTTAGACATTTAAAATATCTGATTTTCAGGTAAGGCGTAAGGCCATATATTAACCAATTTAAAACCAACTAAAATGAGAAAATTATTATTACTTACAATGGTACTTATATTAAGTACATCTGCTTATGCTCAAAGAGACAATGATGCAAATTATTGGAATACTTATGAGTATACAGTAAAAGAAGGTATGCGAAAGGACTTTGAAAAGGCTGCTGCCAAGAAAACAGCGATGTTTAATACAACAGCTAAGACCGCTATGATGACTTATAGAGTTATAACAGGTCCTGATAGTGGCACATACGTTCGTGTTGAAGGAAATAAAACTCCTGCAGATTATGATTTAGACAGATCTGCTGAGGGCAATTATTGGAATGAAAACGTTTCTAAGTTTGTCGAGAGAGATAAAGGACAGGTGAGGTATCAAGCTTTGAAAAATGGCTCGTATGATCCAAATCCTGAGGATTCGACACCTTCTAAGTACGTTAGACGAACTGTTTTTAATGTAAAGGCAGACAAGATTTTACATTTTAGAAGAGCCATGTACAGAATAACCAAAGTGGCTGAAAAAAGAGAATGGGAATCGGCAAGGACTTTATTTAGAGTTGTTAGTGGCGGAAATAGAAATCAATTTATAGTAGCAGTAGGATTCAATACTCATCAACGACCAGATGAGAAAGAAAGTGACACGACTTGGAAAGAAGATTATGATGAACTCTTTGGATGGGGTTCTTGGGATGAGGATTGGAAGAATTTTGATGCTTCTTTAGAGTATTGGGGAGAACAAAGAGACTTGTTGCAATTAGTTCCAGAAATGTCTACAGGAATGATGAAATAAATTTATGATGATAATAGAAAAAAGCCACTCAATTTTCTTGAGTGGCTTTTTTGATTCATGTGTTGAAAGTTAAATCATCATTTTTTAGAATAATTAACTATGCAGGTCTTAATTTGGCAATTCTTTACATTTATGAGAGCATCCTAAAGAACAAAATAGTTTTGCGCCTCAATATGTTTATATGGACTACATGTTTTCAACAAATTTTAAAAACACTTTTTTATGATGCTCGAGATCCATATTAGGAGAAAGAGCGACACGAGCAATATAATCCTTATCACCTTCCTTAGTTGTCCCTTGAGTAGACGTTGCAGGTATCGTCCAATAACAGCCTTTTAATTGGCCATAGCTCACACAATATTTACTTTCATTAGGGATTTCTGTAATCATTAAATTGATTAATTTATGATTTAAGGCTCTCTTGTAAGATTCTTTTTCTTCCGCAGTAGTGCCTTTAGTAGGAAGGTCTAATGAAAATACTGAAGGTGTAAATCCCTGTTGTGCTAATTCTTCTGAAACAAAATTAATTTTCGCCTCAGGTAAAGTCGAGGTGATGAAGTTTACAAAATCACGTGTGTTATCATAAGCATCCTTAATTCTTTGAGTCATGGAAGGCAATTGCTTTGCTAATATTTTATATTGAAGATAGGTAGCCTCATTATCGCAAAGTCTGAGATGCAGCTCTATAGTTTCTATCAATGCATTTGCTTTTTCATTTCCTACACAATAGCCAGCGGTACATTGTCCACCACTTGGAAATTTAGATCCACTAGCATAAGAGATCGTCCTTACCGTTGAGAGTATTTTTCCTTCACCTAAAAAATGAACGTTGGGGCAAAACGTTTGATCTAGAATAAAAACAGGATCTATAGCTATGTCTCCAGTTGCTGTTCTGCGTTCTTGACTTAAAGCGGCTTTCAATTTTAAAAGATCAGGAACTTCAACTCTTGGGTTTGTTGGAATTTCAGCAATGATATAGGGAACAGCATCCTCTTTGGCTATTTTTTCTAAAACGGTATGGATACTTTGTACCATATCATTGTCACCATCTACTGGTAAATCTACCACTTCAACATTATCAATGCAGGCAGCCACACGTCTGGCTTGATCATTGGTTCCGCCATAACAGTTGGGTGGAACAATAAACTTAATAGCTTTTCCTTTATGATTGTCTAATGCATGATGAATAAGTCCCATCATAATTGCATATTGAACAGAGAGTCCACTAGAACCCACTAATGGCTTTGAGGTTGTGCCAGTAACGTCTTTTATGGCATTTAAGACTGATGCTTTATTGGTGTCTAAATTGTTTTTCTGAGTATTATAAGGAGACTTTTTTGTTAGGATGTTTAAGGCAGTAAGGCAATTTTCCGGTGTCATTGCAATGGTCTCTCTTCTTCTGACATGTTGAATTGCTGAGATATAATTATCGTTTTGTTGACCGTTTAATAATAAAACACTTCCTAGGTGCGGATGAATATTGATATAAAAGTCAATGTTTGGAGTAAGTGTATACTCAGAGATGCCATCTTGTTCTGAAATAAAAATAGTACTACCATTAAACTCAGTAACAGTTGCGTTGTTTTCAACTTTATTCAGCTCAAAGTTATAACCGTAAACTCGCTTGACTATTTCAGCATCAAAAAAGGCTGGTAATTCGTTAGTATAAATGATTCGGGTATTTTTATGATCTAATAAATTTTTTCTTAACACGGCTAAAATAGGAGCTGTCTTTGAAGAAAAACTGATTACATTTTCAGAATTTATATGATTTAGATTAGCAATTGCCCATTCTAACACGCAAGATAAAGGGTGACCTAATCGAATATAGTCATAAGCCGTTGGTAAATTATGTAATGCTGATGGTGATGAATCATTCTTTTGATACAAGGTTTCAAACTCTTCTAAGAATTCAGTTTTCGCCAATTTTTCATCATAAATATCTAGTCGATGGGTAGTTAGATTTAACCAATCGCTTGGCATATGTTCTAATACAACTTTAATATAATTTATCATGTTACTGTCTTCCATAATGTCCACCTTTAAATAGGCTGGCAAGATACATTAATTAGGCTTTTTTTTAAAGTTTTTAGAAGCCGTTTTATTGCATTGTTTTACAGGTTTATGAATCATTAGTTGTGTTTGTCAATTCCAAATTAGAGAGGACAACCCATCAAAGAATATCTGTAGGATTTTAGGATTTCCAATAGAATACCCAATTGCTAATACATTATTTAATAATGTTATTTATAACTCTATTGAATTATATAACTTATTGCTATCAGTTAATACTTTAATTTCATTAATAAGTATGAAAATGTCATGGCGCTAGATTTTGCACTTTGTTCATTTGTTGAAGCGCCTCCATGACCACCCTCAATATTTTCATAGTAATAGATAGGATATCCCATATCAATCATTTTGGCTGCCATTTTCCTTGCATGTCCAGGATGCACTCGGTCATCACGAGTTGAGGTGTAAAAGTAGACTTCAGGATAAGCCATATCTTTTTTTAAATTGTGATATGGAGAGTACTTTTTAATATAGTCCCACTCTTCTGGGATATCTGGATTTCCATATTCTCCCATCCAACTGGCTCCGGCTAGTAATTTATTATAGCGTTGCATATCCAATAGCGGAACTTGACAGACCACTGCATTATATAAATCAGGTCTTTGTGTAAATGCAACACCAACTAATAAGCCACCGTTACTGCCTCCCATAATTCCTAAATGTTTTGGTGACGTTACCTTTCTTTCAATTAAGTCTTCAGCTACGGAATGGAAATCATCGAAAACATTTTGTCGCTTGTCTTTTAATCCTGCTTGATGCCATTTTGGACCAAACTCTCCACCACCACGAATATTAGCAAGAACAAATACACCACCATTATCTAACCATGACGTTCCGAAAGTAGCAGAATAAAATGGTTCTTGCGATACTTCAAATCCACCATAGGCGTAGAGTAAAGTTGGGTTATTGCTGTCTGCTTTCATAGTTTTAGAGGATACCATAAAATAGGGTATGAGCGTGCCGTCTTTTGATTTTGACATGAACTGAGTAACTTTATATTTATCACCATCAAAATACGATTTAAGCGATTTAAAAGGCTTTAGTGTATTCGTGTCTGCATTTGCGATGTACAAGGTTGTTGGTGTAAGGAAGTTGTTAAATGTGAAAAAGTATTCATCTGTTAAATCACTCAAATCTCTAATAGAAATGGTCCCAAAATCGGGTGCGTTTACTTTTTCACTTATCCATTTATTGTTTTCATAAGAATAAATAAATAGTTCACTTATGACATTGTGAAGTAAGGTGATAAGGAGCTTGTTTTTTGTGCTTGAAACTCCTGTGATACTGGATGTGTCGTCAGGTTGTATAATGAGTTGAATCTCTTTTTCTCCTTGTAGTAATTTAGTGAAGTTTAAACTCAGTAGTGCGCCTTGTTTATAAGTTTTGTCATCTATAATCCAATCTGATTTTAATTGAATTATTAATTGATTATTCAGAAGGTTTTGAGGAGAGGCATCACCAGGTATATCTAATTTTATCTGTTTATCGTCAACCACTATAAAATAAGAAACGTCTGTTCTAGATACGTAACGTACAACACTTTTATATTTTGTTGAACCGTCTCGGAAAATAAATCCTGATGCTAAGATGTCTTCTTTTTCGCCTTGATATAGAAGTGTCGCATCTTTTAATAATGTGCCTCTTTTCCATAGTTTAACTTGTCTTGGATATCCAGAAGTCGTCATGGTGTTTTCACCAAAATCGGAAGATAAAATTAAGGTGTTTTTGTCTACATAACTAGCATTACCTTTAGATTCTGGAACATAAAAACCATCGTCTATAAATGTCTTTGTACTGACATCAAACTCTTTTTTAACCGTTGCATCACCACCACCTTTTGAGAGACTAAGAATAAATCGATTATAATCTGGATATAAACCAGAAGCACCTTTATAAACCCATTTTATATCATCAGTTTTAGACATTTCATCTAAATCTAAGAGTGTTTCCCATGTTGGCTTTCCTTCTATGTAATTTGATTTTGGACTCCGTCTCCAAATACCTCTTATATGATCTTTATCTTTCCAAAAATTATAAACAAATTCACCGTAGGTTGATGGGTAAGCGATACGATCTGTAGAATTATATATTTCTAGAGAGTTATCGTAAATATCTTGATATTCAGCAACGCTACTTAATTTATCTTGAGTTATTTTATTTTGCTGAGTAACGAATTCTAGTGATTTTTCGCTGTCTACCTCTTCTAGCCATAGGTATGGATCTTCTTGGGCTTGCATTGTAAATAGTGTTATGAAAATTGTTATAATAAATAAAGTATACTTTATCATGATTTTCGTGGTTTATTGAGCGTTTTTATTTTAGATAAATTAACTGCAGCTAAGTTAATAAAAGAAAACGAATCATAGAAATACCGAAAGCCATCGTTAGCCTAATGTTTCGGAGTGCATAAAACCAATGTCTTAATATAGAGGCTGTTGGAAACTGACTTTTTTATTTCTCAATTACTGCAGGTAAAATATATTCAATCATCATTTTGTCAACATTGGAGTGGGCATTGGGAATGTTATAGGCAGAAGACGTAATAACAACAACAAAAGGAATGTCTTTAAATATAAAAATCTTATTTCCTCCTCTACCACTGCAATAGGACACTTCATAATCTTTATTATGTACTGAAAAGGTTTTGTTCCAAAATAAATAGCCATAATGACCATTTTCAAGCGATTGTTTTATTTGTTTATCTAAACTTTTTTCTACCCATTGTGCGTTTAAAATTTGTTTCCCATTCCAACGTCCGTTATTTTTGTATAATTGACCATATTTAGCAAAATCAATCGCTCTTAGCCTTATGCCTCCAGCAGTATTTCCTGCGTTTTGAGGTGTGTATTCCCATTGGTAGTTTTTAATACCGAGAGGAGCGAATAATTTTTTATCAGCATAAGAAACTAATCCCTTAGAAACAGATTTGTCAATGATGTCTCCTAAAACGACTACACCAGCTGTGAAATAGGCGAAATGTTCACCAATTGTAATGTGTTCTTCCATCGGTAAATCTAGAGTGAATTTTACCCAATTTGATGTGGGATACATGTTTTCTTCATTTCCTGGACTACTATAGTCATTATCATCGCCAAGAAATCCAGAACTCATAGTTAAGATTGATTTTAGTGTTACAGAATCTTTTTTCTTACTATAATTTTTAAATGATTTTAAATCGTAATAGTCTTTTAAAAAGGTGTATTCGTCTTTTATGAAATTATCTTCAATCGCCATACCTAGCATTGTAGATGCGATTGATTTTCCTACAGATCTTGTATCGTGCAAACTATCTCTAGATTCACCGTTGAAATATTCCTCTATTAAAAGTTGACCTTCCTTTATGACAACAATTCCATTAATATTCTCAAATCTTTTTTCTGCTATTTTTCTATTTAAGGCTTCAATTTTCTTGCTATCAAAATTGTCTTTTGAGATTTCCCAACCACTATCTGGTTGTATTTTTTGAATAGGAATTAGGCTCTCATCAACCGGAATTTCTGCAACGTCTACAGTAATATTCCCTTGAGCTAAAAGAGGACCCACATTTATTGTGTCTTGCCTTATATAAGGTCTGACTTCTATTCTTAAATTATGGTTTCCTTCACTAAGGGCATCTTGTCCACCACCTAGTTTCATGAATTTAAGCCACATAAACCAACCCCAATAATCTAATTGTTTTGGTGCCGCCAAGATTATTGTATGTTTAAGTTGTTCTGTTTTAGAAGCTTTTAGTCCTGCTCCTTTATCTAAATTTTGTACATACAGTAATTTTTCATCTACTAAAAATGAAAATTGAAAATTTCCTTTTTCTAATAATTCATCCTCAGTTAAATTTGGAGCCAATAATTGTAAGCTTTGTATTAGAGGTTTATATAAGGTAAAGTGAATGTTTAAAAAATCATTTTTGTTTAGAGTGAAGTTCTTTGTGTATTGAGATGCGTTAGGTTTAATTTTTGAAATATCAATCTTTGAAAAATACATATTCTCAATGTCTTCCGAATGAGCATTTCTTGATGTTGAACTATCACTGTTTTTGCATGATATTATCAAGCAAGCAATTAGTATTACGATACAATTAGATTTCATATTTTTATTTTAATTCGAAACAAAAGTATCATTTTAAACAACTCTAGAATAGTATGAAATTAACATTTAAGTGATGTGTTTTATTAATAGAATTGAAATAGTAAACTTCCAGACTTTTTACGGTAAGCTTCCCTTTTAATAGATTCAAATAATTCGGCTTGAAATACATGTGTGAAATAGGGGGCTTCTTGATAATACTTATAAACTTTGTTATGGGTGTATTTCTTATTAGTAATTGTAATAATTTCAAAAATTAAACCAACAAACATAGATTGCCTTGAGAAAGTAAGTTCGTAAAGAAATTGAACTAGAGGAGTCTCGATTTCTAATGAAATAAGAGTCTTTTATAAGGCAGACATACCTAGCCATTCATTATGCCTATTTTTGGGAACTGGAATCCAGCTTCATAATATGTCTGGGTGAATTGTCTCCATAGTAATTTTCCTGAGTGGACATCACTTTAAAACCTAAATTTTTATAGAGGTGAATTGCTCCAAAATTATCGGGATGAGTAGTTAAATATACAGCGCTTACGTTTAGTAGATCTATTAAGCTTGTACACAAATTTCTTCCAATTCCTTTGCCTCGATATTCTTGTTTTGTTGCTACAGTAAGAAGCCAGCCTTCATTATTGTTGTTTATTCCACCGATAGCATATCCTAAAACATCTTTATTTTCATTAACTGCGACGAGAAATAGATCTGAAAACAAATCATAATATTGCTTTAATACAAACAGGGGATAATTCATTGGTTCAAACTCTTTTTTCTCTATTTCAAAGACCTTTTTAAGTTCGTTTTTTTCTATTTTCCGGATGTCAATTTTCATAAAATTAAAAAGGAAGTATTACTAATTAAAACTTGCGTGGTTAAAAGGACATACTGTTTCAATAATTATTGCCAAAATGCTCTTAACTAGGTTGCTAGTTGGATTTATTTATATGTCGTGTTGGCAATATCTAAATTAGTAAAAGAAAGCGAACTAGCAGAAAATCTTACGGATGTTTTCAAAATTACACAGACCAACCCATTCATTATGTTTGTTTTTGGCAACTGGTATTCAGTTTCATTATGTCTTAATGAACTGTCTCAATAATAATATTCCTCAACAGAAATCACTTGGTACCCAAATTCTTTTTTAGGGTTTTGCGATGTAAACATTGCTTTGATTGATACTAAACTTTATTTATTAATTCTGTATTACAATTATTGATGTTCAAAGCAATCAACATATTTTTCATTAGAATAACCATGTCGTTAATGCTATAAAGTTCAAACAAAAACAAATGAATCTTTATTTCTATTAGGGATATAAAATCTAGTTATCATCTTTATCCTTATCTTCATGTTTTAAGCTTTTTACTTTTTGACTTAAAAGAGGGATATCTAAACCAATAACAAACTGCCAGCGTGTATAATTT
>Ga0316189_10000731_pt1 | contig 32761 bp, 30 predicted proteins | sample LowCovwburrow_MG_FD_204930 | JGI IMG/M metagenome (GOLD analysis project Ga0316189, IMG submission 204930) | Coastal sediment microbial communities from Maine, United States - Lowes Cove worm burrow | ecosystem: Environmental > Aquatic > Marine > Coastal > Sediment | place: USA: Maine...
TCGATTCGGATCAGAATATGGTCGAGCTCGAGATAGCGCTTGAGGCTCACCCGACGCCCAACCCTCGGGTGGCCGTTGCGCGCGATCACCTTGAAGGGGTCGCGGAACAACGCCTGCGCCTGCACCCCTGCGCCAGTCACTGCGCCAGGCCCCGCGAGCACGAGGTCAATGCGCGCTTGTGCAAGCGCGCGCGCCGTCTCCGGACCCAGTCGCTCGATCTTGAGGCGGACCCGAGGCGCGTGTTGAGACAGGTACTCCAACAGAGGCGGGAGCGAGGTGAGCTCAAAGAAGTCGACGGTGGCAATGGTGAACACGTCATCGGCCGTCGCCGGGTCGAATGGCTCGGCCCCTTGCAGCGCCGTGCTCAGATGGGCGAGGGCGTCAGGAAGATCAGTTGCGAGCTGCCGCGCTCGCGCTGTGAGCACCATCGTGCGGCCTTGGGCCACGAGGAGAGGGTCGCCAAAAAGCTCTCGAAGGCGAGCCAAAGAATGGCTCATGGCACTTTGACTCACGCCCACCCGACGTGCGGCTCGACCCACCGAACTCTCGCTCAACAGGGCGGAAAGCGCGGGCACCAGGTTGAGGTTGATCTTCTCGACATCGAAACTGCTCATGCCAAGGATGAGGATAAGTCAGTTTTCATCATGAATGAATGCGGTCAGGCTCTCCGCATGAAGCTCGGGCAAGTGTTGTCTTTGGGAGTCCTCGTCGCCTCGACCACTGGATGTCGACCCGCGATCGAGCCAGCGACGGTCGCCGCGCAGGCAGTAGCCGCGCCCGGCGCGGGCGTCACGGCGTGTTGGGTCGAAACGAGCGCGCGCTTCTCCTTTACTGCGTCCGCAATTGTCATTCGCCACCCCGACGGCGACCTGCTCATCGATGCGGGCAACAGCACGGAGTTTGACGAAGAGATCAAGCCGTACACAGGCGGCACCAAGATGTGGCTCGCACTCTTCCCCGGGTCGCTCGAGCCGCGGCGTTCAATCGCCGAAGAGCTGACCGCCGTCAGCGTCGAGCCCGACGGCCTTCGCTGGGTTCTCCCCACGCACGCCCATCTCGACCACCTCGGCGGCGTGCTCGACTTGCCTCCCACACCCGTGTTGATGGATCCCGCCGAGGCTCAGGTCGTCGAGGCAGGGCAGCACGAGCCAGGCTTCGCGGTGATCCCCGCCCACGCCCGCGCGGTCGCACCTCACGTCGTGACGCTGACGATGGTCGAGGAGCGCTACGAGGTCTTCGAGCGCCACGCCGACTTGTTCGGGGACGGCAGCGTCGTCGTCGTGCCGCTGCCCGGTCACACACCCGGCAGCGTAGGTGTCTTTGTGCGGCTTGCCGATGGACGGCGGGTGTTCCACGTGGGCGATGCCGTCAACAACCGGCGGCAGATCGAGAAGCTACGAGGGCGCTCACTGGCCATGCGACGCACCGACGCGGACCGCCCCCGCGCCGACAAAACGGTCGCCCGCCTGCACGCGCTGGCCGAGCTCGACAGCAGCATTTTGCTTCTACCCGCGCACGAGCGCGCCGCGTGGCGCGACATCTTTGGCGACCCGAACCAGAGCTGTCCCGCACCGAGCTAGGGGTGTCCCTAGTCTGCGCGTCGACTCGGCATCGGCTCGCAGTCGGGACAGACGCCATGGGTAAACTCCATATCGGCGCGCTCGCCCAAGTAGTGTTCGAGCTGCTGCCAGTCTCCCAGCGCGGTCCGGATCTGCTTGCACTCGGCGCAGATTGGGATGAGCGCTTCGATGTGCCGTACGCGATCGACGAGCTCGCGTCGAGCCAGCTCGCCGGAAATCCACGTGGCCATGAGCTGCACGGCATCCACGTCGACATCGTCAAACGGGGAGTCGCGCGGCGCCGAACTCGAGAAGTTCAGGGTGCCAAAAACACCGGCCGCCGTGCGGATGGGCGTGCCCAGGTACGATTCGAGTCCGAACTCCGCGTACGCGGGGTGTGACCGCATCTCCGACGATCCGGCGTGCACAAAACCGATAGGCCCGTCGGCGGCGAGCGTGCGCTCGCAGTACGTGCTGGCGAGGTCGAACTTGTCGCTGGGCACAATGCCGTTGCCCGCCAGGTGGGCCTGGACCACGTGGTAGGTCGGGCCGTCGACGCGGGCCACGATGCCGATGTCCATGCCCAACCTCTCACGACCCAGCGCGAGCAGTCGGTGGAGCTGGGTGGCAAACCCAAGGCGGTAGTCGTTGGTGATCGAGTACAACTCGCGGATCAGATGCTCGGCGGGGCTGATCTGTCGGGCTTGCAAAGCGTCTCCAGGGGCGAGTCGGGCCGCGCCGAAGTATCGCAGGCTCCGCGGACTCGGCGGCGAGCGCCGTTCCACAGCCCAATAAACGCAGTTCAGCACGGGATGACGGAACCCGCGTCACGCCTGGCGGGTCGACGCTTCCCGACCGCCGCCTTATCCGCGCGGCAAGCGCTCCGGCTGCGGCCATCGCAAACGCAGCGTGCGCGACCGCGGTCTACGGGTCGTTTGCGTATGGGATGTCGAGCGGAGGCGGCGCGGGATCACCACTGAGCGTGAAGTGCCACCACTCCTTTTCGAACGGAACAAAACCGTGCTTGGTCATGACCGCACGCAGCCGCTTGCGATTCGCCTTCGCCTCCCCTTGCGCAGCTCCGTAGTGACTCGCCGGACTGAACGTGTCCCACGCCGTTCCCATGTCGAGCTCGGTGCCGTCCGCCAGGGTCACCAACGTCAGGTCCAGCGTGTTGCCGCGGTTGTGATTGCTGGCGCGCGCGATGTACCCGTCGTCCAGTAGCTTCGTACGCTTGGTCGCCTCCGCCCAAGCAACCATCGCCTTGGTTGCACGAAGCGGGCGATAGGCGTCGAAGACGAGGATACCCAAGCCGTCGGGCGCCAGCTCGCCCTGCACCTTCGCAAGCGCGTCGGCGGCCGGTTGGGTCAGCCACGCAACGCCTGGCAAGTAGCCTTCGAGCGGCGCCCCTGTGAAGTTGTCCGCGGTCGCGTAGCGAATGTCGATCCGGATCGTGTCGTCGCCCGCGCGCACTTGCGTCATGCCCTTGGGTGGGTCACGCGGAGTCGGGCGGGTAACCGGCCCGGGCGGCGCGACGTCGAACTTCGGCACGCGAACCGCAGCGCTCTTTGCGGAGCGCTGCTTCGTTGGCGCGCGATCAGTTTTCAGAGGTTTGGGTGCGGGCGGCGGACTAGTGCAGCCCAGCGTCAACACACCCACGGCGATCGTCACGGCAATCTGGCTACGCGACACGAGACGCCGACGGTATCAGAGCGGGTGTAGGCGCCGACAAGTCCGCCACCAAACCTACTGAACGTGTAGCCGTGTGCACGCGTATCGGCAAACGTGAGTCGTGCGCGGGCCGGATGTGCGGGCTATGCTCCGCAGCGATGAGCACGTTCGCCACCTCGCTTTGGAAACGCCGCGCATGGCTCGCCGGCGCCGGGCTTCTCGCCTTTTCTGTGGAGCTTGCGACAGACCACGCGCCCGACCACGAGGGCGTTTCTGCCGACGACATCACCCCAGAGTTCATGCTCGAGGCGACCCGCGAGCTGGGCCCAAACGCGAGTACGGGTGCTTGGCTGATCGACTTTGTCGAGCCTGAAGACGGCGAAGGCGGCTCTCCCGAAGAGATCCTCGCGGTCGTGGCCGCCGCCAAAGACGGCCTCGGCGTCACCTTTGAGCCCGCTGGTTTTTACAGCGAGGGCGAGCATCTGTATCGCCTGTACGGCACGGGCGCCGACGTACTCGCGGCCGACCTCGCCGACAACCCACTGGTCGAGGGCCTCGAGCCAGAGCTCATCTACTCGATGCCGCGCGACGCGATGTCGGTCGTCGATGGCCCCATTGCCGACGCCCCCGAGATCACCAAGGGCCCACGCTTCCAGCCCGACGACCCCATGTTCCACATGCAGTGGCACATGGAGCAGATCCGTGCGCCCGAAGCGTGGACAAAGCAGCGAGGCGACGGCGTCGTCGTTGCGGTGATCGATACGGGCGTCGCATGGAAAGACGCCAAAGACGCCAAGAAGCTTCCCGACCTCGAGAACACCAGCTTCACCAAGGGCGAGAGCTTCATTCGCGGTCAGGCCGACGGCCTCGACGACCACGCGCACGGCAGTCACGTGGCCGGCACCATCGCGCAGAGCACCAACAACGGTGTCGGGGTGACGGGTGTCGCGTTCGAATCCACCATCATGCCGCTGAAGGTCTTGTCGGGCGACGGACGGGGCAGCGTGGCGGGTATCGCCAACGCCATCCGGTACGCGGCCGACAATGGCGCTCAAGTGATCAACATGAGCCTCGGCGGTGCGCTGCCCTCCAAGGTGATGGCCAAGGCTGTCGAGTACGCGCACAAAAAGGGCGTCACGACCGTCTGCGCGGCCGGAAACGACAAGCGCAGCCGTGTGGGCTACCCCGCCGCCAACAAGTTCGCGGTCGCGGTCTCAGCGACCGACTACGAGCGCAACCTGACGTTTTACTCCAATTGGGGCAAAGACATCGACGTGGCGGCGCCGGGTGGTGACACACGCTCCGACAAAAACGGTGACGGCCAGCCCGACGGTGTCCTGCAAAACACCATCAAGATCCAAAAGCCGCTCGAAAACGACTACCTCTGGTTTCAGGGGACATCGATGGCTTCACCGCACGCCGCGGGTGTCGCCGCGCTCATCGTGGGCGCTGGCGTGACCAACCCCGACGAGGTCGAGCGCCTCATGAAGGAGACGGCCGTCCATCCCGACAAGAAGAAGTGGGACAAGAAGTACGGTGCCGGCATCGTCGATGCTTCGGCGGCGGTGGATGCAGCGAAGGCGTCGTACGAAAACGAGCGCGCTGGGCTCACGGGGTTGATGGCCTTCTTCGGCTTGCTCGGATTCGGATTCTTGACGACCGGGCGACGTCGCTGGATGGGCATGCTCGGCCTGGGCGGCGGGGCAGTGCTCGCAAGCGGTGCTGTCGGGACCCCGCTGGCCTACGGCATTGCCGGGGTCGTTGGCGGCTTTGGCTCACCGCTGCTGATGTCGGCTCTGCTGCCGGCCGCGGCCACGGCCTTGCTGTTTCACCGCAAGTCGCTGCGGGGTCTGCTGGCCGGTCTCAACCTCGGCTACGCCGCGCTGCTCGCCCATGGCGCCCTGGTGCTGCCTACCCTCATCTCGGGCCTCCCAGGCGGCCCAGGCGTTGACCGCCTTTGGCTGGCGGCAAACGCGGCACTCGCCCTGTGGCTGGTCCGTCGTGTGACGGCTCGGTCCAACCGGGCTGCGTAGAGGCACTGCGACCCACCTGCCCCACAACGCTGGGGCGGCGCGAGTTGCTGGAACGTGCGGGCTGAGCCGGGAAGCGGTTTCGGCGCCGCACGTTTCGCGCTTCTGGCGCGCCCTTGTTGAATTTGCCGATCAAAACCGTTGCCCTGCGGTCGATGTCGCCGTACATTGAGGGCAGCTGTTGAAAGTGACTTTCAGTTTGCACTTTCAACCAGCGGGTACTCGCCTCCGATGATCGTCTGTCTCTGCAAGGGCGTCTCCTCCCGGACCATCCAGTCCGAGGTCCGACGCGGCAATTGCTCCGTCAAGGGGATTGCACGGGCGTGTCAGGCCGGTACGGGATGTGGCGCGTGTGTTGGCCAGATCCGAGAGATGATCCAAAGCAGCGGCTCAGCGGCTCGCAGCCGCGATGATTCGCCCACGGGTCTTCGCTAGCAACCTGCAAACGGTTTTCAAGTTCGACGCTGCGGCGGCCTTCGATCCGAGGTTCGCGGTGGCGAAGTCGATTCGCGGTTTCATTTTCGATAACTAGTTGAGATCTCTAGCTTTTCATGCAGATTCTGCGTGATAGCTTCTCGTCGCCATGAAGGGCTCCGACAAAGTTATCGAGTGTCTCAATGAAGTGCTGACCGCCGAGCTGACGGCGATCAACCAGTACTTCATCCACGCCAAGATGCTTCAGAACTGGGGCTTCAATCGCTTGGGCAAGCAGGTCTTGGCCGAGTCGATCGACGAGATGAAGCACGCCGACCAACTCATCGAGCGCATCCTGTTCCTCGAGGGCGTCCCGAACGTCATGCGTTACAACAAGGTCAACGTCGGCGAGACGGTGATGGAGCAGTTCGAGCTCGACCTCAAGCTCGAGTACGAAGCCATCGAGCGCCTCAAGGGCCACGTTGGGCTGTGCCGAGACGAGCGCGACGAGAGCAGCCGCGACATGCTCGAGCACATCCTGACGTCCGAGGAGACGCACGCCGATTGGCTCGAGCAGCAGATCGGCCTGATGAAGCAGCTCGGCGAGGCGGCTTACCTCGCCCAGCAAATGCACGAGTAGCTACGGCTTGGCGGCGGGCGGCTGCGCGACGACTTCGGCGTCGGCGCGCGGCATCTCGAAGCGCGCGTCGCTGATCTCGGGGTTGAGCTTGAGGTCCATGATCTCGAGCGTTGCCGATGCGATCGGCATCTCCGTGATCTGCTTGTAGGCGAGCTTGACCCCACCGACCTCGCGATAGTCTTGCAGGCTCAGCGAGATCGGCATCTTGCCCATGGCCGTCTCTTGGACAAACGAGAAGCCGGTCTGCAGCCCAGACTCGACATCGAACTGAAGCTCCATCTCGCCGCCTGACTTTGAAGTCAGCTTGACGATGTAGACCTTCTTGCCGTCGATCGTGTCCTCTTTGACCGTCTCGGCTTTGTCGAAATAGCGCTTCCAATCGGCAGCGATCATCAAGCTGGATGCCCATGCAACCTGCTCGGCCTCGAGCCCGGTCAGCACACGCTGGCCGTTGATCGGGTCGGAGCTCCAAATGGACTCGCCCTTCTTGCCCGCACGGACCTCGCCGACGCCGACCATGTCTTGCTCGGTGTAGAAGTTGCCTTCCTTCCACCAGACCTTGGAGCGCGCTTCGAGCTTCTGGCTGGCGATGACGAGCTGCCCCTCGTAGTAGAAGGACTTCACCTTCGCGAACGCCTCGGCGCCCCCCGCCGCCTCCACGGCTTTGGAGAGCAAGGCATCGGCCTTCGGCAACGACTCTGCCTTGGGTCCGGGATCCGCTCCGTCCGCCTTGCCGCCGTCCGCTGCCGCCTTGGCGCCATCCGCTGCGGCGCCACTGGCCGCGGGGTCATCGGTCTTCGACGCGCATCCAGTGCCGACCAGCAAGGGCAGCACGACAATCCAACGGGCAAACGTTCGCACGATTTGATCCTTGCACATGCTGCTTCTCCTGAGGAGCCCCGCGACCGGAGCCGCCTACGGACTCGGAGCTTGGCTCTTGAGCTGCTTTACCGCGGCGTCGAGCACTGGGTCGCGCCCGGGTGTGGCGAAGTCCGCCTGCCGCTCCGGGACGACCGTATTGGGTACGACTCCCTTACCCTCCACAACAGTCCCGTTGGGCGAGTGATAGTCCCCCACGGCGTATTGCAGGATGCCGCCGCCCGGGAGTGACTCGATGACCGACGGCAGTGCCGCACCTGCGGATGGGCCGCCGCCCACGACGGTCGCGCGCCCGATGTCGACCATGCCCGCGGCAAAGATCTCAGACGTGCTCGCGGTGCCCTCGTCGACCAAGATGGCGATAGGCCCACCAAACGAGCCCTTGTCGGGGACGACTTTGAAGTCCTGGGCGAACTTTCGATACTGCAGCTTGCCCAGCGACGCCTTGTCGGTGAGCAGCAAGCGCCCGACCGAGACCGCCATGGGCCCAACCCCACCCGGGTTCCCGCGGAGGTCGAGCACGAGCGACGTCATGCCCGCCGCCCGGAGCTCGCCCAGCGCTGCGCTGATCCGCGGCAGCATCGGGAGCATCCAAATGTTGAACGCAAGAACGCCGACCTTGGTCCCATCGACCATGCGGTGGGTCACCCGCGTTGGGATGTTGCTGAGGTTGCCGAGCGTGACGAGCTCGCCCTTGGCACGTCGACACTCCACCTTGGCATTGGAGATCTTGCCCGCCGCGGTCTGCAGCGTCAGGTCATGCGTCTCGCCCGACACGCCGCACGACATCCAAGCGGCGGCCCCTCGGCCGGCCTTGAACGCCAGCTCCGCGGGTCGGTTCGCCTTGGTCTTGGCGCGCTCGATGATCTCTTTTGTGTCGCGGCCGTCGACGGCGACCAGCTCCGAGCCGGTGGCCACGTTCTTCACGCCGCTGTGCACGACGACGAGCTTGTCCTCGATGTAGCGAACCTGAACATCGGGCGACGCGGCACCTTGTGCTTCGTCTTCGTCTTCGTCACCGCCCTCGGGCGCGTGCAGCTGGAAGTGACTCTGCTCGAGGCGCCCGAGCATCTCGTTCATCAGCCGGTACGCGTCCGCGCTCGACTCGGCGGCGGCGACCTTCTTGCCGAACTCAACCCGGATACCGGGCCAGTCGAGGCAGCCGATCGTCGGGTCGTAGTACTTTTCGAGCACGCGGCCCCAGACCTCATCGAGCACGCTGCTGTACTCGCTCTGCGGCAGTGCGGGCAGGCTCTTGACGTCGAGGTCGGCGAAGCTCGGGCAGCTACCGTCGTCTTTGCTGGCAGGGGGAGGCTCCGCAGGATCGGTCGCAGCACCGCCTGCGGGGGCACTAGCAGCCGGTTTGGCGGCAGGAGTACCCGACTCGGTCGGCGCGCTGTCGCAACCAAACAAACCAGCGGCCAGCAGCACATGAGCCGCCGCCGCTCGATGCCAGCGGACCGACTTCACTCGTAGGTCACGCGCTCGAGCGCACCGAGGTCGAGGACGACGATCTCTTGGCGGCTGAGGCTGAGGATCCCGTTTCGCTGCATGCGGTTCAACGCGCGCGAGATCTCCTCACGCACGGTGCCCAGGCGAGCGGCGACGGTGTTCATGTCGAGTTGGCGGGGAATGACGCACGGCGTGCCCTGCTCGGCGCCGTTGCGAATCGCCAGCGTGTACAGGAACGACGCGAGTCGTCGTTCGACCGACCGAAGCGAGAGGTCGAGGATGAGATCGATGAGGCGGTTGGCGCGGAACGCCATCTGCCGCATGATCGCGAACGCCAGTAGCTCGGACGTCGCGATCATCTTGACCACGGTGTCCGTCTCGAGCCGCCAGACCTCGGAGTCGACCATGGCGAACGCAGAAGCTGCGGCCTGCACGTCCTTGGGCAAGAAGCCCTCGCCGATGATCTTGCCGGGCTCAGCGAGATAGAGAATCTGCTCGCGCCCCTCACTGGAGATAAGGCTCAGCTTGAACTCGCCCGACTTGACGAGGAACAGGCCCGGTCCTTGCTCGCCGCGGCGGAAGATGGAGCGCTTGCGCTTGACCTCCATCACCTCCGCAGTGGCGGTGAGCTTCTCCATGATGTCGTCCGGGATGCGCTCCCAGCCCGACCAACGCCTCAAGGACTTGGAGATCAGCTCAGCCTCAGAGGCGTCTACTGCCATGCGGCGGAGTGTAACCATAAGGTGAGGAACATGCGACCACTCACGCTTTAGGAATTGCAGGCGAGCTGCTGAACTCGCCGTCGGCGAAGATCCCCGTCTTGATGCCCTCAGGCGGCGTCTCGGGGGCGATACGGCGCAGCCAGCTCCAGGTGTAGATTCCGGTATCGTGCCCATCGCCGAAACGGATGTGCAGGGCGTAGGCCCCGGCTTCGTACATATGGGAGATCTCTAGGGTTTCATCGGCCGGCTGGTAGCGGACCGTGGTTCCGTGGCCCTGACATCCGGCGCAGGGGCACCATGCCCGAAGGTAGTGGATCGGCAGGACCGACTTGCCGCCGTCCTCCCACTCGATGGACAGGGTGCGTTGCTTGTTGGAGAGCGCCACGTCGACCGGTGCCGGCATCGCCCGCTTATAGCCCAGGCCACCTCGGGTGCGGCTGTGCCTTTGCGGCTCGCGGCACCTCGACGGTCGAGGCCGCGGCCAAGGTCTGACTTGGGGAGCGCCCGCCGATGGTCGGGTCGGCAGGCGGAGTCCCACCGATCCGCCTCTAATTTTGTCCCCACACCTTCATGTAGGACAGTGTGTGCATGCAACTCTCTGGTCCGCTGCGCCTGCGCCCGCTCCCTCGTCCCGCCCGACCCACGATCGAACGCCGACAGAATCGGTCGGAGCACAGCGCCGACGCGCTGCGGCTTGCGATGAACGCAACAGCCCGCCGCGGCGCCCTCGAAGCCGTCCTCCTCGTCGACGAGGAAGGCATGCTCGTAGCGCAAAACGACTGCCAAGTGGATCTCGCGATGCTGGCCGCCGTCACCCCCATCGTCGCGCGCGGCCGTGCGGTGCCGAAGATTCGACGCGAGGGCAAACCTCTGGACCTTGCGGTGTCTTCGATGCAGATGTTCGACGAGACGATCTACATCGCTGCGCTTGGTGGCACCCGCCGCACACGCAACAAAGCACTGCTCGGCACGACCGCCGCCGCGAAGCGAATCTTAGCGTAGCGCGTACCTAGAGTGTCCCCGTACCATCTGCGGTTCAGGCCCCGCGATGGAACAATCCACCCGTACCCGCTCTCGCCTTTTCGTCTCCGCGCCCGTCCTCTTGTTGCTCGCAGCGGGCTGCACGGACGCGAAAGAAAACAAGGCGTCCGGCGACGCCAAAGCCGACGGAAAAGCAGCTTCGGCCGACCCCAAGGCGAGCCCCACGGCCGATGGCAAGGCGGGCGCCGTCACGCCGCCGCCGAAGGCTGGCGACCCCGAGGGCGACAAGCCCGGCTTGGCAGGGACCATCGCCAAAGCGATCCCTGGCAAATCCGAATCGGGCTTGCCCGATCGCGGAAGCGCGCTGGCCTGGGTCATCATGCGGAACACCGAGGAGACCCTCGGCAAGGTCAAGAAGAACGTCCTGCCCTCGAAGTACGCGATGTATGGCGACATCGCGACGCTCCGATCGATGGCGGGGATGCTTGGCGAGAAATCCAAGATCGTCCAGCACTTCAACTTCGCGGAGCCAGCCGGCTGCGTGCTGCTCGAAGACAAGTCGAGCAAGCTCCCGTTTGCGTGCTTCTTTGGCTATGAGGGCGGAGCCACCGTCGCTTCGGCCGAGATCGCCGAAGGGCTCCAGGCCGACGGCAAGGGCCACATCGCCCACCACGTGGTGCAGGGCCAAGACTTCTACGTCGACGAGATCGGCTCCACGGTGATCGTGACGTCGTCCGAGAGCCTGTTCGGCTCGTCGAAGGGCTACCTGACCGATTCGCTGCTGCCGCACGCCAAGGCGCAACCCGACGATCTCGCGATGGTCGCGTTTCCCTCGGCACTGCTCGAGCAGTACGGCGACGACGTGAACTCCTTGATGGCCATGGCCGGCGGCGCCGCTGCGGCCAGCATCGACACGTACAAAGAGGTCCAGAGCCTTTCGTACAGCTTTGCGCTCGAACCCGATGGCGCGCACATCCGGACATCACTCGATGCCGCGCCCGGCTCAGACTACGCAGGTGTCATGGCGGCAATGTCGGCAGGCCCGCTGGAGCCCAAGTGGGTCTCCACGCTTCCCGCAAGTACCTGGGCGACGACAGCCTACCGCTTTCACTCGTCCAAGATCCGCGACATCAGTGCGATGAAGCCCACGATGGCTACGATGATCGAGGGCTACGCGGGTCAGACGGGCAAGAACCCCGCGGACGTGACCGCTGCCGTCGAGGCGTTCCTCGACGAGAGCGAAGCGCTGTATGGCGCTTCGTTCAGCTTCAGCGTGATGCACGAGCCCGGCACAACGGGCGCCATCGTGGTCGAGCTCGAGAAGGCCGCGTCCGGGCGCGAGCAGTGGAAGACCTGGAGCAGCAGCTTCACGCCCGAGGCGGTCTTGGGCAAAGACGCGGCGGGGCAGGTCAGCTGGAGCTTCAAGCCCGATGGCGTCACCGTCGACGGCGTGAGCGGCGACCGCTGGACGATCGAGCCCGGGCCGAAGGCCAAGGGCGACCCGGATGTCGCCGAGGTGATGAAGCGCTTTGGCGGCAAAGCGGAGCTCACGATCGACCGCTTCGAGCTCGACGACCGCGTGGTCTTCGTGGCTGCGATGTCCGACATCGACGCCAGCAACAAGGCGGCACTTGCCGCCGCCAAGGGAACCAAGACCATCACCGATGCTCCGGGTGGCAAGGCGGTCGTCGCTGCGGCCTCAAAGACGGCCGGAGTCATGGCGGGCGACGGCAAGCGAATGTTCGCGTGGCTCAGCGCGGTCGCGCCCGAGGGCGCGCCCTACCCGAAGGTCGGTGTGGATCTCACCGACCTTTTGGTGACGACCGATCTCTCCGCAACCCACATGGTTGTGGACATGCGCATGAGCCAGGCGCTGATCGATCAGGTCAAGACACTTGTGCCGTAGGCCGGCACGGAGGCGCCAAGCAAGCGCCTAGTTCTTCAGCGACGGCACGACCGCGAGCTTCGGCCCGCGGGCCTTGTCGGTCTGGCCAGCGCGGCGCTGGATGTCATCTTTGAGCGGCGCAACGACGACCGCAGCAACGAAGTTCTGGACGAATCGGATGAACTGAACTTGCTCGGTCATGTCGGGCTACCTTGGACACACAACGCACGGGGATGGTGCCGATTACGCCCACGCAAGAACAGCCCTTGCGGTTCCCAAGTGCGTGAGGAAAAGGCGCGAGACGTTCAGTCCGCCACCGTTATCCGTTGCAGTTGCTAGACTGCCCGTGTCGAACCGTGGAGAGCATTCAAGACCGGCAGCAGCAGCAGTGTGCATCGTGTGGTGCAGTCATCGAGCTCGCCGAGACCGATGTAAGCGGGACTTGTTCGTATTGCACCTCACAACTTGTCGACGTTGCTTCAAGCGCGGCGGTGGTTGATCGGGTCGCGCCGTTCCGACTGCCCAAACGGGCAGCGCTCGATCGACTCCGTCAGCACCTCGCCGCGCGATTTTGGGCCCCCGAATCTCTCCGCAAACTGGCGGCGCGGGGCGACGTCCACGCGACCATGCGCGGCGTCCTCGTGCCGTTTTACGCCTACGACGCGCGCTGCCGCTCGACCTATGCCGCGCAGGTCGGTGTGCATTGGCATCGCACCGAGACATTCAAAGACAAAGAGGGCAACAAGAAGACCAGGCAAGTTCAAGAGACGGAGTGGTTCCCGCTGCAAGGCAGCGCCGTCGAGGATCTTCGCGGGCATCTCGAATCGGCGTCGATGGGCTTGCCCCCCAGCGAGGTCGTGGGCCTCGGTGCCTTCGACCTCGGGCGCGCCCTCAAGTTCGACCCTCACCTGCTCGCAGGCTGGGGGGCCGAGCTTCCGTCACACGCGCGTGCACAGGTCGACCGAAACGCCGTCGAGCACATCCGCGTGATGCAGGCTCGCCGCATCAAGCGTCGGCTGCTCCCGGGCGACACCAGCCGGAGCGTAAGCATCAAGACCGAGACAGAGCTGCTCGCCGTCGAGTTGCTCCTGCTTCCCGTCTGGGTCACGACGTACCAACACGCGGGCAAAGTCTACCGACTGCTTGTGCACGGGCAGAGCGGCCGCTGCCACGGTGAGGTCCCCGTGTCGCGGGCAAAGGTCGTCACCGCCGCGTTGCTCGTCGCCGTTTTGGGGGTCATCGCGCTGTACCTGTGGGGGGTCTACCGTTGATGCAGGTGATCCAGTGCGACGCGTGCGGCGGCAGCGTCGTGTACGACGCCGCCCGGGAAGTCGCGTCCTGCGTCTTCTGCGGGAGCGTGGCGGTTCACCCCGAGGACCTTGCCGACGCCATCGCGCCGCCCGACCAAGCTGTTGCGTTCTCGACCACGCGCGAGCAGGCGGCCAAAGCGTTCGCCAAGTGGTCTCGCTCCTCATGGTGGTACCCCCGCGAGCTTCGCGACCTCTCGATCGAGCTGTGCGACGTGATGCTCCCGGCCTGGCGCTTCGACGCCGAGCTCGAGACCCACTGGGCGGGTCTCAAAAAGGCCCGCACAAGAAGTGGCATGCGTCCAACCAGTGGAGTGGCCCGCGCGACCGAGACGATCATGGTCCCCGCATCGCTCGGTCTTGCGGCGCATGAGTTGCTCGCGCTCGAGCCGTTTCACACTGCCGCCGCTCAGCCCTGGGACGACCCGGATGCCGATGGCACGCCAATGGAGGTCCCCTCGGTCACGGAGACCGCGGCCGAGGGCCTGGCACGCACGCAGCTGGCGGAGCGCCATCGCAAAGCCATTGCACGCCAGTACAAGCTCGGCCGCTGCAACGGAACATCGCTCGCCACAATCGACACCACGCGGCTTGTCATGCTCCCGATCTGGATCGGGAGCTTCCGCTATCGCGATCTTCCTTGGCGCTTCGTCATCAATGCGCAGACCGGTCAGGTCACCGGCAAAGCGCCGATCAGCCGAACGAAGGTCGCGTTGGCGGTTGTCGCCGGCCTCGTCGTCGCAGCGCTCGCCGCCTGGTGGCGCAGCCGCGGCTAGCCGGCCTCATTTGCCGCAGGCTCGGGCAACTGCGCGAGCCGCTTGTCGATCTCGACCACCATCGCGTGGTCTGGTCCGTACGCCTGGAGGCCGACAACACGAGCCTGGGTCAGCAATGCACGGGCCCCTTGGCCGCCGCGGTGGTCGACCAGAAATCCCGCCAGCATTACCCGCGCCTCCACGACGCCCGGGTGCTCCTCGCCTTCGGCGGCGGCGCGCACTTCCACCGCCGTTCGATACGCCGCTTCCGCTGCGTCGAGTTCACCGAGCGCCACCAAGGCGTCACCAAGGTGCCCCTGCGCGCGGCCGTGGTTGATGGCCATCGACGGCTTTGTCGCCAACACTGCGATCGCCTCGTTCAACAGCCGCTGGGCCTCGCGGGGGTCGCCGCGGTCGAGCGCGTTGCTGCCCAGGTTTAGCGTCGCCATCGCAATGTAGGGGTGCTGTGCCCCGTAAAACCGGATCCACGTCGCGATTGCGCCTTCGTAGCCCTGACGCGCCCCCTCATAATCGCCCGCGCGGCTTCGCATCGTGCTGACGTTGAAGAGCACGAGCGCCGTGTCGGGGTGGTCCGCACCCGAGTGCAGCTGCTGGATGGATAGCGCTCGCTCAAACGCCGCGCGCGCCTCAACGTCGTGGTCGAGGGCCGCCTGCGCCTCGCCCAGGGTGTTGAGCGGCGCGGCCAGGGCTCTCGCCGTCTCGGACTTGTAGGACTCGAACAGCGCAATCGCCTGCTCGAGATGTTCGATCGCCGCGAGGTACTCGCCCGTATCCAGGGCCAGCAGGCCGCGGGCAGTGTGCCAATGCCCGCGCGCGTGCGAGGTTCCACCGAGTCGCCGCAGGCTGGCGTCGACCAAGTCGAGCCACATGACGCGCTCCCGAAGCGCTGGGCCCTGGGTTGCCCGCTCGCGGGCCGCCATCGCCGTTGCGATCTTCACCGCCAGTGCATCATCGGACCCAGCGATCGCCTCGAAGTACGCCTCGTGGCCAGACTCGAACGCCGCCTCCGGATCGCTGTGAATCGTAAGCTGGAACTTCAGCTGAAGCGCGCCCGCCAGCAACGGGGCGTAGCCCAATGGACGCGCCTCCTCGACGATCTCGTCAACCGACGCAAGGCCGGCCTCGGTGTCGCCAACGTACTCGAGCACGCGGGCACGCGCGAGTGCATCACCGAGCGCCGTGACTCGCTTACGATCGTTGGCGTCCGCAGGCAACGCGGCGGGGGCGCGGAGCGCAGCAAGGTCATCGCACTCTTGGGGAGTGCGCAACGCACCGAGGATCCGAGGCGTCCGCAGAACCAGCCGTCGGTCGGGCTCGGCCAGCACGCCGAGGACGGCTTCGACCTCGACCGAGCGCTCGTGCAAGCAACGCTCCTGCAGTCGTAGGTCCTCCCGGTTGCCCGCCGTCTGCCCCGCGTGACAGACTTGCTCGCTGCGCGAGACCCAGTCGTCCACCCAAGCGTCCAGCTCGGTCTTCGCCAAGCTCCAGGTGGCTTCGGCATTGGGGGTGTCGGTGGCGGCGAATGCCGCGGCCATGGTCGCGGCGGTGTCGGTGTCCCAGACCCCGTGCCAGCGCTCCGCTGCGCGATCGCATGCATCATCGGTCTCGGCAAAGACGGCCGCGACCACAACCGCGGCGACGAGGCCGACCGGGAGCACCGCGGTAAGGAACAAGCGACGCCGTGGTGGCTGCGCCAGCGCCTCGATGAGTGCGTCCATCGTCGGGAATCGATCGGCCGGATCGCGGGATAACCCTCGGCTCAGCACGCGCCGCACATGGGCAGGCGCGCCGACCGGGGGCTTGGGTCGCGCTTCCAGCACGAGCTGAGCGGCCAGCTCCGGGAGCGAGTCGCCAGGAAACGGGCGCCCGCCGCCCAGCGCCTCGAAGAGCGTTACGCAAAAGCTGAACTGATCGGCACGATGGTCGACGGGCGCGTTGAGCAGCTGCTCGGGAGCCATGTACGCGGGCGTTCCCAGCAGGGCTCCCGTCTGCGTGAGCCGATCGGCCAGCTTGGAGGCGGGGATGCCCGGCTCCAGCTCGCTCAGCGGTGTCGGCGGGACGTCGCCGTGGTGCGCCAGTCCCAGATCCATCAGACGAACGCGGCCGTCGTCGCCCACCATGATGTTCTCAGGCTTGACGTCGCGGTGGACAAGCTCCTCGCTATGCAGCGCCATCAGTCCACGCGCCGCATCGAGCATCACGTCGACAATCTCCTCGGCGGTACGCGACTCCCCGCTCAGCCAACGCGACAGCGTGTGGCCGTTGACGAACTCCATGACGATGAACGTGCGCCCATCGTCTTCGCCCACTTCGTGCACGGCGACGACGTTGGGGTGCGCCACGCGAGCCAAGGCAAGCGCCTCTTTGTGGATGCGGCGGGTGTCGTGCTCGGTCGCGTCCTCCCCCCGCAGGACCTTGATGGCGACTTTGCGCTCGAGTTGCTCGTCGTACGCCGAGTACACCACGCCCATGCCCCCCGCGCCGATCCGTCGGAGCACCACGTATCGGCCCAGGCGACGCGGCTCGCGCTCGCCGCCCAGCAACGATTGCTCGACCGTCCGAAACACCAGATCGCGCTCCATCGAGTCACTGGGCGGTCGACCGCTCCCCAGCGGCGTCTTGGCGCACTCTTGCTCCGCAGACTCGTCGGGATTCGACAACCCCCAACGAATACCAAAACTGGGTCAGGGGTGCCGGCTGCCGTGCCTGAGACCGCGCTGCATGTCTTCGGGTGCGAGCCACACCTCGATCGTCGGTGGCGCTCGATGGCCGCGCGGCATGTCTTGAGCCTTGACCTCGATGGCGGACGCAGGGACCAGTTTTGCGCGCTCTTTTTGTTGGGCGGGCGTGAGCTTGTCGTCCGTCAGGACGTACACCTTCGGCGGATTGACCAGCGTCTTGGGCCGACACGCGCCCGTCAGGGCGAGCGCCACCAGCAGTAGCACGCGCACTAAAACCGCCCCTGCAGCGAGAGCCCAGCGCGACCGCGCCCAAAGGTGGGGTTCAAACCGATGACCCGCGCACGCGCGTACGCTTTGGCGTCACGCCGATAGACCAAGGCCCAAGTCAGCAAACCAACCCCGGCCACCGTCGAGGCCGCCGACACATCCAGGAGGCCACGCGTGAGACCAGACCGACAGTTGTGGGTTTGAAAGCCATCAGGGTCGTTCTCGATGGCGTAGGGCCCCGTCTCGTTGAACACGCAGTTCCACCACATGCCTTCGTTCGCGGTACCCAGCGCGACACCAACCCCGATCAGCACGGCGCCCGCGATGAGGGCTTTGCGGGTTTGTGGGCGCTCCCGTCGGAACGCCGTGTCGTCGTAAGCGTCGGCGTGCGCCTTTCTCATCGCGCCGCCCGCTGTCAGGCCGATGGATGCCGAGAGAAAAACGCGCTCCGCGACGCCGCTTCCGATGTCGCCGAGAAAGAGCGAATCGACCGCCTGGATCAGGCCGGCCGTGCCAAAGCTCAAGCCCGCGCCGACAAGCATCCAGGTGCCGTTGAAGCGCGGACGCTGGACCCGGATGTGGCCCGACGGCACGGGGTCTGCGATCTCGGTGGCGACCGCGGGCGCAGGGCCAACGGGCATCAGGGGCGCGGCGGTGGCTTCGGGCTGCGGCGTCTCGGGCGGTGCCACTTCAGGCTGCGAGGCCGCCGGCTGCGGAGGCTCCTGAGGGGGCGCCGCAGACTCCGGGGCGGTCGGCACGGGCTCGACGGGATCCGACGTCGGGTCGTTCGCGTCGGGGGCTAGAGCGGCGGCCGAAGGCGCCGCCTCGGTGCCCGCCGCAGGCGCAACGACCACGGGCTCGGGAAGCGTGGGGGGGCCAAACGAGAGCGCAAGCCAGGGCAACAAACCGAGCATCGACACGATAGTGCCCCGAACGCGCCCATCGATCACAGAGCGCAGAACACGCTGCGCTTTCCAACGCGCGGGGTCAGTCAGCTCTGAACACGGGGCGCGAACGGACCCGCAGCGCCAGCAGGATCGGCACGATCGTGTACGGGATGTTGATGACCACCACCCAGAAGATGTCGGCCCGCTCAAGCTCCGTCAGAAACTCGACACCAAAATAGACGACGGTCGAGTACACGATGGCTCCCGCGTACAGCAGTGCAGGGCCGCGAATCCACGCACACTCCCGCGCAAACGCGTAGATCAGCACCAAATAGAACGGACCGAATACAAACCCGTCGATGGTGCACATCAGCCACAAGAACGGCGGCGGATCGAGAAAGATAGGGTCGAAGCTCGCGGCGTACCAAAACCAGACGCGACCAAACGGGTCGCAGCTGCTCGCGAGGTCGACGCGAAAGGTGATGTACATCTCCATCACCAACGACGTGAACGCGAAGACCGAAAACCAAACGACGAGAAACAGATCGTAGGGCCGGCGCCGCAGTGCAACTGCCATCGGGTGCCTACAAGACCACCAGGCTGCCGGGCCCTTTGGGCTCGACGCTCCGCGCGACCCGTGGCTCGTCGGTGCCCACGATCCCGTGCTTGGCACGCATCTCAGGATCGGCGTGCTCGCGAATCACACGAAACAAGCCCGCCGAAAACGGCGTCGCCGAGTCCGCCCCGCGCACTAGCTCCACACGCTCGCGGAGACCCTGCTTGTCCATCTCCATCGCGCGGTGATGGCAAAACGGGTTGTTCCCCGGCCGACCCAGCAGCGGCTCGCTCGCCGCGGTACAGCCCCCCATGCACTCCTCGGCGTAGTAGCAATCGCGGCAGAACCCCCACAGCTCGTCGAGCCCGCGATGCCGGAAGTAGGACAGCTCTGGCGCCCGCGCCCACAAGTCCTTGAGCGAATGCTCGCGGACATTGCCACCCGTGTTCTCGGATCCACCAAGGCTTGGGCAGTTTTTGATCGCGCCGTTGCTCTCGATCGAGATCGTGCGGCGCCCCGCATTGCACCCCGTGAAATGACCCGAAGCCCGCTTTTGCTCCCGCCGCAGGTGGAACTCAAGCGGCCCGAAGTACCCGAGGTTGTTTCCGGGCCAAAGCACAATGTTGAGCTCACGAGCACGGGTGGCGACCTTGTCGAGCACCTTGAACAGCTCGAGGTAGTGGTACGGCTGGAGCACGAGGTCGGCGTTCTCCACCGCATTGCCGTGCGCGCACGTAATCTGCAGCTGCCACGCGGCGATGCCTGCCTCGGCGATCAGCTCGAGCAGTGCAGGAAGCTCGAACTGGCTGCGCCGATTGATCTGCGTGTTGACGCAGATCCTCCCGCCGGCCGCCTTGACGTTCGCCAGCGCCATGAAGGTGTGTTTCCAGCTACCGACGCGATCCCGGACAAAGTCGTGGTTCTCCTCGAGCCCGTCGATCGAGACGCTCACGCTTTGGATCCCCGCCTCGACCATTGCGTCAGCGCGCGCGCGTGTCAGCCCGAGGCCGCCTGTGGTCATCGTGCACGCCATGCCCGCGTCACGGATGGCGCGCGCGATCAAGATGAAGTCATTGCGCAGGTAGGCCTCACCGCCGATCAGCACAACCTCACCGACGCCAAGCTCGGCTAGCTCTCCCACGAGCGCGAGTGCCTCGTCGGTCGTCAGCTCGTCCGGCCGAGCCTCACCGGCCCGCGGCCCACAGTGCAGACAACGGTGGTCGCACGCCAACGTCAGCTCCCAGACGCAAAGGCTGGGCCTTGGAACCTCGAGGTTGTCGATCTCATCGGGCAGGTAACGCCGCGACTTGGACTTGGGCAGCGCGTCGACGACGGGAAGTCGCTTGCGAGCGTCTTTGAGTCGCATCGGGACTCAGATGGGGTTTGCCGGTGGTGTGGCCGGAGGCGCGCCGCCGTAGTCGGCCCCGCCCCCGTCGGTCTCAGCATTGCCGGCCGACGTGCTTCCCGCACCCGTGGAGCTGCCGTCGGTGCTCCCGTCGGTACTCCCCGCGGTATCGCCCCCGGTTGTGCCCGTGCTCCCACCGCTGCTCTCTTCTCCAACATCGGAGAGGTCATCCGTCTCGGGGCCCGCGTAGTCCTCGCCGCCGGCATCGGGCGGACCCCCTTCGAGCGTCGCGTTCGCGGTATCGGCCTGAGACATGCCCCCGCCGGCTGTCCCTGCGGTGTCCGCCGATGACGTGTCCGCCGCGCTCGTCGCACTTGTACTTGCACTTGCACTTGCACTTGCAGCGCTGTCCTCTGTTGCTCCGTCGTCACCGCAGCCCACGATGGCAAGACCAGCGACAAGTCCGAGCACCGCAGGGATCGGTGCGAACGCGCTGGACAGCTTGGTCGCGCAAAACGGGCATGAGCGCTCGCGGGCCCGCACGTGTCGGCTACAGGAAGGGCAATTGAGCAAGGCCATGGCTGGCGCGATTGTACCCTGCGCAACTCCGCGCCGTGGGGTACGAACTGCACTTTTCGTTGGGTCGCGGCGCCTACGTCCGACATCTGCACACCTCAGGTGGCCCGTGCACGGACGTTCTCAGCCTCTGGTTGCGATACTGTGAATCGGATGTGGGGCGCCCTCGGCTACGCGGCTTGGCTGGCTCTTTGGGCCCCGGCCGGCTCCGTGGCGACCGATCCGGACGCTCCGTGGATTCGCTATCGCCTTGGTCAGGGCGAAACGCTTGAGAGCGTAGCGACGCGCTACGACGTGGGGATCGAGGAGATCGTTGCCGCCAACGAACGCCGCTCGGACTTTCGCAAGGGCGACATCATCCGCCTGCAGCCGCGTAAATTCGTGCCTCCGCGCGCGTCCAAGACGATCAAGAGCAGCGAGCGTCGTACCTGGGAGCAGGTGGCGCAGCGGCACGGTGTAGAGGGCGAAGCGCTGCGAAGGTGGAATCCCCGGCTTGCCAAGCGCGCGCGGGTTCCTTCGGGCGCGACGCTCACCGTCTGGTTCGACTCGGGCGTCACGCGATTCCCCTACGCCACCGATCCTGAGCCATTGCCGGATTTTGAGACCCGTGGCGCTGGCTACTCGATCGGCAAGCCCCATCGAGGGCGGATTGAGAACGCCGTCCAGCTCCCTGCGTCCGATCACTACACAATCCGCTTTGACCGCGTTGCATGGGGTTCGTCGCTCGCGGTTCGCAACATCCAGCGCGCGCTGGCCGGATTTCGGCGCGACTCTGGCTACGCAGGGCCCCTGTTGATCGGCGGCATGAGTCGCAAGACGGGTCGCAGGCTCCGCCCTCATCGGTCGCATCAATCGGGCCGCGACATCGACGTGCGCCTACCCGCGATGAGCTTCGCCACGGGATACCGACTGCAAGCCAACGAGATCGACTGGCACGCCACGTGGATGCTCGTGGAGGCGTTTGTTCGCACCGACGCGGTGCAGGTCATCTTCCTGGAGCGAAAGCTGTTTGCGCGCCTGCGCTCGGCCGCGATGCGTATGGGGGCCGACGACGCGAGGATCCAGCAGGTGATGAAACGGGTGCGGCACTCCAAGGGGCACACCGGGCACATCCATGTGCGGTTCGTCTGCGCGCCCGAGGCAGCACAGTGCGTGCAGGCGCGGGACCGCGACGCAACACAGCCACAGCAGGCCGATTCCGAGCAGACGGCGAATCCGCTGGAGCCATAGCAAAAACCCCGCGCGACCGGGCCCGCCCGCGGCGAATCGGCTACCATGCGCGGGCCGATGAAGCTCAAGTCGATGAAGCTCCCGCTCTCCCTTGCGATCGCTGCCGCTCTTTGTACTGCGTGCTCTAAAGACCCCGCACCCACCGCTGTCCCTGCGGATCCGGGCGCCACACCTGCCGCCGATGCGGACGCCGATGCAGACGCCGACGCCGACACTGACGCCGACGCCGATGCCGATGCCGATGCGCCCGACACGGACGAGCCCGCCGCCGATGAACCCGTCGCCGATGCGGGCCCACTGACCGACGAGTACGGTGCTGTCGCCGTCTCCGAAAACCCGCGCGCCGAGGTCCTCGAGGTTTCCAAGTGGGTCAAGATGAAGATCGAGATCCAGACGCGCTCGGGCAAGACCCACAAGAACGCTGCAAAGGCGTTCCCGTTTGATCAGCTAACCCGGGTCGAGTTCGACTTCGAAGGCATCTCGCACACGTTCCTGCTCGACATCAGCCGCGCCAAAAAAGGCATGGCAAACGTCATGCTGACGTACATGGCGGGTGGCGAGGAGGTCGTCCGCAACTACCGGTTCGACGCCAAGCTGGGCAAGCGCGAGCTCCTGAGCCTCGACGACGGGACAAAACTGCGCCTCACCGCGAGCAACAAGACGATTACGCCGCTGCCTCCCGAGGAACGCGAGCAGCTCAAGGGCGCCGCGGGCAATCGCGATCCCCTGGGGGACTAGGGAGTCATCGCGTCGCTTCCCCGTCCGGTCACAACGACCGGGGGGTGCGTTCGCTCCGGGGGCAATGTCTACACGCCATCGCCCCCAACACAACCCGGGCTACAGTGCCGCATGCTCAACGCCGCGGACTATGCCGGCCCTCTTGCCGTCACGCTCTCTTACGTAGGGCTGTACTACGGCTTCATCATCTACATCCTCGTGGTCAAGCAACGCCTCATCAAGGCGCACAAGGCCCGAGGCGAGAAGTTCGATCGATACTTCAACCAGGACCGCGAGCTGCTCGCGGCAGACCGGCTTCAGCTCAACACGCTCGAGCACATGCCACCGTTTTTGGCGCTCATGTGGCTGCATGCAGCGTTTGTCGGGGTCAGCGGCGCGACGATCGGCGGTGTGGTGTATCTCGGATCGCGGGCCGTCTACCCGCTCATGCTGGGAAAGCGGCTGGGCCGAGGTGTACAGGCGCGGGTCATGCTCGCGACGTTCACCGGCTACGGGGTCACCGCCTACTTCATGATCGTCTTGGGCCTTGCGCTACTCGATTAGCAGGATCGACTGGCCCGGCCCCGCGTTTAGACCGCTGCTGAGCCAACCGGCGCGCCTCGCCCACGTTGGCACTACAACCCGACACCCTCTACGCTTCAGTCGATGCCGCCAGACATCTCGCGCGTTCCGGGTCCGAACCCGGACGCAGCCGATGGGCAGCTGGCACTCGCCGCGCTGCGGCGGGCGATGTTCGAACGGGACGAGCCCGTGCGGCTCGATCGCTACCGGTTGCTGCATAAGATCGGGCAGGGCGCGCAAGGAACCGTATTCGAGGCCGAAGACGTAGAGCTCGGGCGTCGGCTCGCGGTCAAGGTGCTGGCAGCACGAACCGAACCTGACGCACCAGACCAGACCCGACTCCTGGCAGAGGCGCGCGCGATGGCTAGCGTAAGCCACCCCCACGTCGTGCAGGTGTACGCAGCGGGATCCAGCGGCGGACAGGTCTGGATCGCGATGGAGCTCGTCCGCGGGACGACGCTTCAGCAATGGCTCGCCGGTCAGCGCATGGACGACCCGGCGGCCCGCGCAGAGGCTCGGCGGATCCTTCGGTGCGCGGGCGAAGGGTTGGCGGCTGCCCACGCGCTCGGCTTCGTTCACAGGGACTTCAAGCCCGCCAACGTGCTGCTGGGTGATGACGGTGCGGTCAAGCTGACCGACTTCGGCCTCGCGCGATCCTTCGATTGGCTGTCGGCCGCGAACCTCGGGCGCGGCGACGACGTCAGCGGACATACCGACCCCGGTCAGCGGCTCGACGCGAGGTCGTCCAACCCGAAACCCGAAACCGCGTGGGCGGGCACGCCCAGGTACATGTCGCCCGAGCAGCTGCGCGGGCAAGCGGCCGGGACCGCCAGCGACCAATTCAACTTTGCGGTCACGGTGTGGGAATCCCTCTTCGGCGTGCATCCTTTCGAGCACGAGAGCGTTCCCTCCCTCGAGCAGGCGATCGCCGCCGAAGCGCTGTCGCGACCCGCCGCGGGGCGAGCGTCTCGTCCCCTCATCCGGGCCCTGCTCACCGCCCTCCGCCCGCGTGCCGACGATCGCCACGCCTCACTCCACCCGTTACTCGAAGCGCTCGAGCCGTCGCGTCGCAATCGCATCTGGATCGCGACGTCGGTGGGAGGCGCGGCCCTCGCCGCTACCGCAGCTCTTTGGCCGGCGGCGGCCAAGCCCGGAAGCCGATGCAGCCTGTCCGACGCCAGCGCGAGGTTCGATGCCGCAGCGGGCGGCCCCAACGCTGGGCTCGCGGACGCAATCGTGCGGACGGCTATCCCCGACGCGGCGAGGGTCGCGACCCGCGTCGAGCGGGCGCTTGGCGAGTACGCGACGCGGTGGGCCGAGCAGCAGCATGCGGTGTGCGAGGCGGGATGGGGCGCAGCGGGTGTGGACCAACGTCGGTTCGACGCCAGGACTGCGTGCCTGCAGCAGGCGCTCGCGACGGCCGAGGCGCTCACGGCACAGCTCGCACAGGCCGACCCGGTTCTGGCGTCACAGGCCGTCACTGCTGTTCGCGGACTCCCGGACCCGCAGCGCTGCCTCGCCGACGGCGCGGCGTGGGAGTCCCCGACCCCCAGCAGCCGCGCCCTGCGAGCCCGCGTTGCCGTTGCGGCCGCAGATCTCCTCAGCGGCCGCTATCGCCAGGCGACCGTCTCCGCTGAGGCTATCGGTGTCGAGGCAACCCGCGACTCTCTACCCGCGGTGAAGGTCGCGGCACTGGAGATCGCGGGCAAGTCGTACGGGGAACTCAGCGACCCACGAAGGTTTCGGGCGTTCACCGATGCGTACTACGCAGCCGTCGAAGTCGGCGATCTCGGCTCGATGGCCCGCGTGGGTGGCGAACTCGCACGGCAGCACGCGTACGCCGACCACTTCGACGAGGCGCGCACCTGGCTTCGGCACGGGCAAGCCGGGTTGCGATCCGATACCGAACTGGAGGTTCGACTCGTATTCGACCATGTCGAAGGGCTCATCACCACGCGCGAAGGCGAGCCCGAACGCGGAGAAACCCTGCTGCTTGGTGTGCTCGATGCGCTCGGCCCCCAGCGCGTGCACAGGAGCGAAACCGGCTGGCTGGTGAGTCTCGGCCTGGCGAGCCGCTACAGCTGGCGAGGTCGGCCCGAAGATGGCGACGCAATGGCGGAGGAGTTACGGGAGGCCATGACCCGCGAGCTGGGCTCCGCACACCCGCGGCTGTCGCGGGTTGCGATGATCCAAGCGGCGGCCGCGGCAAGTCGGGGCAATGGCAGCGCCGCCCTGGGATATGGCTACGAGGCGCTGGATCTCGCAGAACGCATCTACGGGCCTATCAACGAACGCACGGCTTCGGCGCACGGTTGGCTCGCGGCGGGCCTTCATGCTCAAGAGCGCTTCGGGGAGGCCGAGGCACGCTTCCGAGCCGCGGAGCGTGCGGCTGGCGACGCACCGAGCAAAGTCAAAGCCCGGTTGCTCTACCGCTGGGCGATGATGCGTACGGAGCAAGGGCAGCCCGGAGAAGCACACGCGCTGCTGCGGCGGGCCGAGAAGGTCGCCGAGGCCGTGTTCAATCCTGATTCGGGTGAGCTCAAGCGACTTCGGCAGCTGCTGGCCGACGCTCGGGTGGCGCTCGCCGAAGACGGTTGATGGTTCACACCCGAACGGTGCCCACAAGATCGGCCGAAGCCGCGGGGCCGGCCTCTTCGATCAACGCCTCAAAGTGCTGTCGGGCGCGACGGAGTCGGCTCTTGACGGTGCCCATCGGGACCTCGATGACGTCGGCGATCTCCCGCGTGGTCAGCTCGCTCCAGTAGTGCAACTCGAGCACGACCTGAAGGTCGACGGGGAGTCTCCGAAGCGTCGACAGCACCATCGCCTCGCGGGCCTCGCGACCGATCAAGCTCGCGACCGACGTCTTTAGGTCGTGCACGGAAGGGAGCTCACCAGGCAGCTCCTCGCGCGAGCGCTCACGCTTGCGCAGAAAATCGTAGAGCTTGTTGCGCGCCATTCGGAGCAGATAGGCCTCGAAGTTCACGCACTCGCGCAACCGGTCTCGGTGCTCCACACACGCGAGAAGCGTCTCCTGAATGAGCTCCTGCGTGTCGTCGCCGATCTTGTTGAACAAGAACCGATACAAGCGCGGGAACACGTTGCGTAGCAGCCGGTCGCCCGCGTCTTCATCGCCCGAGCACCAGGCTTCCAGCAGCTGTGCGTCATCCATCAGAGTCTCAAGCCCACGTCGACCGGGGCGAAGGAAACTATCACACAAGTTCGGGGTAAACAGCGTGGGCGCTTCGCCCGCCACGTGCGGAGTTCGCCTATGATCCATGGCTATGGCGCCGAAGGTCGGCATCGACGCGACGCAGACGGGCGAAGACGAGACGCAGCCCGTGGGTACGCGTCTGCTGGATCACCTTCAAGAGACGCTGGCTGGAGATTCTCCGCCAGACGACGCGGAGACCCATCGCGCGACTGGCCCGTACGCGACACCGTCAAACTCCGGGCGCATCGGGCGGTTCGTGCTCCTCGGCGTGCTCGGGTCGGGCGGCATGGGCGTCGTGCACGCTGCCTACGATCCCAAGCTCGACCGCCGCGTCGCGCTGAAGATCCTTCATGCCAGCGCTGGACAGTCCTCGAGTTCGCTTGTTCGAGAGGCGCAGGCGATGGCCCGCCTGTCGCACCCCAATGTCGTCACGGTGCACGACGTGGGTGAGCACGAAGGGCAGGTCTTCGTCGCCATGGAGTCGATCGAAGGACACACGCTCACCCAGTGGCGCTCACAAGAGCAGCGGACCGTGCGCGAGATCCTCGAGGTCTTCACCCAGGCCGGGCGCGGATTGGCGGCCGCTCACGACAAGGGCCTCGTTCACCGCGACTACAAACCCGACAACGTGATGGTCGGTGACGACGGGCGCGTCCGGGTGATGGACTTTGGACTCGCGCGTCCGACCCACTACGCGCGAGACGAGCTGCAGACCGCCGAAGAAGCCTCCTCAGAGACATTCGAGCCACTCTCCAACCCGGTGACGGTGGATGGTTCGCTCGTGGGCACGCCCATGTACATGGCCCCCGAGCAATGGAACGGCGCCGAGGTCGACGCAAGAACCGACCAGTTCTCGTTCTGCGTCGCGCTGTACCAGGCTCTTTATGATGTGCTCCCGTTCGAGGGCGAGAGCCTCAACGCCTTGGCGCTGTCGGTGATGACCCAGGCTCCGCGGTCTCAGCCCACCACGCTCTCCGTGCCGACACACGTCAGAGACGGACTCCAGCGAGGCCTTGCGACCGATCCTGCCGACCGGTTCTCTTCGATGGCTCCGCTGCTCGAGCTGCTACAGCGCGATCCGGCACGCGCGCGCCGAAGACTCTTGGCGATCTCCGGTTCGGTTGTGCTGGCCGGGCTTGTGGGAGGCGCGTTGTTCTATCGACACACGCGCCAGCTCGCCAAGTGCGAGCACGACGCCCGAGCCATCGACACGGTCTGGGGCGCGGACAACCGCCGAACCGTGGAGGCTGCGTTCGCCGATAGCGGCGTCTCCTATGCCACGGCAACCTACGAGCGGCTGGCCCCGGTCATGGATTCGTATGCCGAGTCGTGGGCGAGCCTACGCTTGGACGTGTGCATCGACGGGTTGAACGCGGAGCACCGCACGCATGCGCAGAACGTGCTTGCCGCCGAGTGCCTCGATGCGCGCCAGCAGGAATTCGGCGCATTGGTCACCGCGCTCGAGCGCGGAACCGTCGCGGCGGTGCGCGATGGGATCGTCAACGCGGCGGGGCTTCCAGCCGTCTCCCAGTGCATCGACGAGTTCGCCCTTCGAGAGCGAGCGGATAGACCGACCGACCCCGACAAGCGCGAGGCGGTCGCGCGCGTCGACAAGAAGATCGCTGTAGCCCGGCAGCGCATGGTCGTGGCCGACTTCGCGGGAGCGGCTCAGCAGGCGGCCGAATGCGTGCAAGAAGCCGAAGCCATTGGCTGGGGCTCCCTCGAGGCGCGCGCCCACCTCACTCTGGCCGACAGCGAGTTCCACCAGGGCCGCTACCCCGAGGCGGAGTCCGGCTTCCGAAGAGCGTTCACGCTCGCGCTGGCCAGCGGGCAAGACAGCCTGGCGGGTGAGGCGGCAGAGCGAAGTGCCCGCGTCACGGGCGTCGATCTTGCACGGGCCGAGGAGGGCTTGGCGTGGCTCGAAACGGCGCAGGCCATGAACACTCGGCTGGGGCGCGAGTCTGGGGACATCCACCGACTCCGCGGCATGCTCTTGGTCGACTCCGGCAATGTGCGACAGGCAGAGCGTGAGATGGACCGGGCGGTCGCGCTCGACGAGGCGGAGTTCGGCCCCGAGCACCCGCACACCGCCGTCTCCATGCAGGCTCGGTGCAGCGTGTACGCAGAGCTGGGTCGCTACGACGACGCACTGGCTTGCAACGAACGCGCCCTCGAGCTGCAGACGACGGTGCTGGGCCCCGACCACCCCAGCATCGGCACGGCCAGGAACAACATGGGCAGCTTGTATGCGCGAAAGGGGGACCTGCCCAAGGCCCACGCGACGCTCCAACAAGCACTGGGAATCCGCGAGCGAGCCCTCGGAAAGAACCACCCTGAAGTCGGCAAGTCGCTGATGAACCTCGGAGCGGTGACCGCGATGATGGGAGACCTCGAGGCCGCGCAGCAAATACTGCTTCGCGCCGTCGGCGTGCTCGAAAAGGCGGTGGGGACGGAAGACCCGGCGGTCGGCCGGGCGCTGGTCAACCTCGCCTACCTCCAAATGGACAACGGCGACCCGCTGGGGGCGAGAGCATCGGCGGAGCGCGCCCTGTCGATCATTGAGTCGGCGCAAGGACCCGATCATCCGGATCTCGTCAACAACCTCTCCTTGCTGGCACAGCTCGAAGGCAAACAGGGCAACTTTGCCGCCGCCGAGGTGCTGCACCGACGCGAGTTGGCGATCGCCGAGCAGGCCGGCGCCGACCCTATCCCGGCATGCCTCGCACGCCTCAACCTCGGCATCGTGATGACGAGCGACGGACGGCCCGACGAAGGGTTGGAGATCCTAACGCCAACCCTTGCGACACTGACCGAGAGGCTCGACGCGGATCACCCGCACGTAGCATCGGCTGAGAACGCGGTGGCCGAGGCCCTCGCGCTCAAGGGACAGCCGGCCCTTGCGCTGGAACACGCGCGCCACGCTCTGGAGATCCGCGAGCGCGCTCTGGGGCCCGAACACGCCGACACGCTCACCACGCGCCAGTTCGTCGCCGAGCTGTCGGCGACGCTGCGCTCCCCGACGCCGTAGACGCTCAGATCCAGTCGCCTGTCAGCGCAAAGAAGCGCTCGGCCTTGTCGCTATCGCGCGCGTCGCCGCTGGGTTCGGACAGCACCCCGCCGTGGAAGTAGCGTCCCCCTGGCTCGTCTAGCCCAACGACACACGCGTCGGCCAGGCGCTTGGCCGCATCGCTCAGCGAAGTCGCAAACGGCATGCGGGGCAAGATGTACTTCAGGGCAAGTCTCCCTAGGCCACGGGTATGCGCAGCCGCGGTCGTGGGAACAAACCCGGGGCACACCACGTCGGAGTGCAGGCCCTCGGCTCCGTGGCGCTTGTCGATTTCACGCGAGATCCAGATCTGGGCGAGCTTACTGTTCTTGTACGCGCGCTGCGGGTGATAGTTGGCGTCGAGATTCACGTCGTCCAGTCGCAAGTCCACCGCCTCCCCGCGACTGCTCGGCATATGCAAGCTCGATCCCGTCCACACCAAGCGCGCCGGGTTCGACAGCGCAGCCCGTAGCCGTGTGGTCAGCAGCAGTGGGGCGACGGCATTCACCTGTAGCGTCATCTCGAGCCCGTCGTCGGTCAGCCGTCGTTCATCGGGTGGGATCAGCACGCCTGCGTTGTGAAGCACCACGTCGAAGTGCACGCCGCGCTCGATGAGCGTGTCGGCACACTGGCGCGTCGCGGCGAACGATGCCAAGTCGAGCAGCACATGCGACACGGCCCCGGGCAGGTCGCCAAGGGTGTCGAGTGCCGTCTGGGCGTCGGCCTCGCGTCGGGCGGTGATGCATACGGCGTGCCCAGCCGCAGCCAGTTGTTGCGCAGCCGCCAGCCCAATGCCTCGGTTGCCACCCGTGACAAGGATAGAGCGCGGTGCGGAACGAGACGTCGGAGAAGCCATGAATGCACACAGGGGGACAGCGCGGTGTCGCCCCAAACGAAGTCGGACGGAGCGCAAAACGACGGAGCCGTCGGCGTTGTACAGCAGCCGTTCGAGGGGCACACGACGTTCGGAAACTACGTCTACCACGCCGACGTGGAGGGGCAGTTCTCGTGCTCCACATCGACAATGTCGTGGTCTCGCACACGTACGTCGGCCCGATGGAATGAGCCCTCGCGACTCGTGCTAACCTCGATTGTGTGGACCCTCGCCAGCCAGCCACGCGTACCGGAATACGCTGGGGGTGGCGCGCCTTTGCGATCAGCGTTTCGATCGTGGTGGCCGTTGGGCTTGTCGCCCGTGCCGCGCTGGGCCTTCTGGCACCGCTGCTTGCATCGGTCGGCCTGAGCGGCGCAGCCAACTTTGTCACTGCGGCCGTCCCTATGCTGCTGGCGTTCGTTGCCGCCTTGATGATGAACATCCTCGCCGCCGACGCAGAATCACGAGGGGCCGGACTCGGGGCATGGGTCGGCTTGGCACTGTTTGTCGCCATTACACGGGCTCTCTCGATCGCCGCTGCGTAGCCCTCAGTCGGGCTGACTCGGTGGTTACGATTCTGCTCGCGTCGCGCACGGCCCGAAGTAGTCGTCGAACCCCACGGTGCGTTCGGCCCCTTCGTCGCCCATCGGGATAAACCTCGGCTGCGATTCGATCCGCTCCAGCCACTGCAAAATCGACGGATAGTCAGCGAGGGTGAACCCCGATTCGTCGGCAACTCGAGTGTACGGGTACAGGGCGTAGTCAGCGATCGTGCACGCTTGGCCGACGAGCCAGTCGCGGCCTTTGAGGTGCACCTCCAATGCCTGCAATGCCCGTACGGCTCCCGAGCGCAAGACCGCGAGCTGCTCGCGGTGCTCCTGTGGAGCCTTGGTGAACCGTCGAAGGTAGCGACTGCGCGCCAAGGTCGGCTCGTGGACATTTTGCTCGAACGACAACCAGCGAATCACTTCGGTCTGCTCACGGAGGTCTGACGGCCACAGCGGTGTCGCCTGGGAGAAGTAGAAGAGCAGGGCGCACGATTCGGTGATGATGTCGCCGGACTCAAGGCGCACGGCAGGGAACTTGCCGATGGGGTTGAGCTTCAAGAAGGCCTCCGTTGTGGCCTCGCCCCTCGTTTGACTCACATCGACGCGAACGTACGGCGTCTCGAGGAAACGCAGAACCAGCTGCACTTTGTGCACGTTCCCCGATTCGAGGTTTCCAAATAGCGTGATCATCGATGTTTTCGCGGCAGTGTGACGGGTGGTGGCTGGCACGGCGGGCCAGGGGCTATCTACAGTCGGTCGAACCACCACTTCGCCGCGGGCCCAAGCGAGCGGCCGCGTTGGTGGGTCACGAACAAGGGCACGCTCACCGCCTTGTTTCCGTAGCGACGGGTGCGTACGCGGACGAGCTGCTCGGTGGCGAGGGCATCCTGCACTTGATGGCGGGGCATCCTGCACCAACCCACGCCAGCCAGCAAAAGCTCCCGACGTGCGACGGAGTCGTTGATGCGCCACGTGGGGCTCGTGCCGCGTTCGGGGTCGCCTGAGTCGTCGCTGAGAACGAGGTGGAGATGACGTGCGAGCTCAGCGTCCGTGATCGTCCCTCGGTGGGCGGCGAGTGGGTGTGAGCGCGCAACGACCGTGATGAGTTCCGCCTCGAAGCACTGTCGGGCCTCGAACCCGTCCGGCGACGGACCGACGGCCACGTCGACTTGCCCTTCGGTGAGCAGTCGAACCGGTTCGAAGCGCACACCCATCCGAAGATCGACTTCCACCGTCGGCAACGCTTCGTTGAACGCTCCAAGGTGCTGCGCCAACGCACCCGCTGGGTAGAGCACGTCGACGGCCAGTCGGACCCGAGGCTCGAGGCCCGCGCCCAGGCCTTGGGCCCGTGAGCGTAGGGTGTCGACGCTGCCAAGGACATCCCGGCCGGCCGAGACGATCGAGCGCCCCGCGTCGGTGAGTTCAGGCCGTCGCCGCGTCCTCCGGAACAGCTGAAGCTGCAGCTGCTCCTCGAGCGTGGAGACCTGATAGCTGATCGCGCTCTGACTGCGCTGCAGCATCTTCGACGCACCCGAGAACGATCCGGTGTCCACGATGGCGGCCAACACCCGCAGCTGATCGAGCGTCAGAGACTCCGCGTAGTCAGCTCCTGCCATCGACCCTGTCGATACCAGAGATCGATTTATTGTCAATTGATTCGATATGTCGACAGCCCTACGTTGGGGCCAAGGACAAGCCCATGACCCACCCAATCAAAACCGTCGTCGTGATCGGTGCCACGGGCACCATTGGAAACGCAGTGGCCGATACGCTCGAGGCGGCTGGCCACGAGGTGCTGCGCGCATCGAGAAAAGGGGCGCTTGCCGTCGATCTTGAGGATCCCAAGAGCATCGAGTCGATGCTCGCCAACGCAGGCCCCGTGGATGCCATCGTCAGCGTTGCGGGGCGCGCGAGCTTTGGAA
>Ga0316189_10000732_pt1 | contig 32757 bp, 24 predicted proteins | sample LowCovwburrow_MG_FD_204930 | JGI IMG/M metagenome (GOLD analysis project Ga0316189, IMG submission 204930) | Coastal sediment microbial communities from Maine, United States - Lowes Cove worm burrow | ecosystem: Environmental > Aquatic > Marine > Coastal > Sediment | place: USA: Maine...
CCTCTAATTCATCTAGTTTAGCATATGAAATCCGTTTCGCTGATTTAAACTGTTTTAACAAATCAACAATTGTTTTTTCACCAACTCCAGGAATTGTTTCCAATTCGGTATTTAACGCACTTTTACTTCGTTTATTTCTATGATGCTCAATTCCAAATCGATGTGCTTCGTTACGAAGTTGTTGAATAATTTTAAGTGTCTCGCTTTTTTTGTCTAAATATAAAGGAATTGGATCGTTTGGATAGAATAATTCTTCTAAACGTTTTGCAATTCCAATAATGGCAATTTTTCCGCGAAGGTTTAAATTATCTAAGCTTTTTAAAGCTGATGATAATTGACCTTTGCCTCCATCAATAATAATTAAGTGTGGCAACGGTTGATTTTCATCGAGTAGTCGTTTATATCGTCTAAAAACAACTTCTTCCATTGAAGCAAAATCATCGGGTCCTTCAACCGTTTTTATATTAAAATGTCTATAGTCTTTCTTGCTTGGCTTCCCGTTTTTAAAAACCACACAAGCTGCAACTGGATGAGTTCCTTGTATGTTACTATTGTCAAAGCATTCTATATGACGAGGCTCTTCTTTTAGTCTTAAATCAGCTTTCATTTGAGCCATAATACGATTTGCGTGCCTATCTGGATCAACAATTTTCACCTGCTTTAGTTGCTCTAATCTATAATATTTTGCATTTCTTATTGATAAATCAAGAATATGTTTTTTATCACCTAATTTCGGTATTGTAATTTTTATATCTTCTCCAACATCAATCTTAAATGGCCCATAAACTTCTTTAGATAAAGAATTGAATCGTTGTCTGATTTCAATAATTGCAATTTCTAATAATTCTTTATCAGTTTCATCTAATTTTTTTTTAATTTCTAATGTATGTGAGCGTACTATTGAGCCTAAAGAAATTTGCAGGAAGTTAACATAGGCATAACTCTCATCACTTACAATTGAGAATACATCAACATTATTGATTTTTGGATTAACTATGGTAGATCTAGCTTGGTAATTCTCCAAAACTTCAATTTTTTCTTTTATTTTTTGAGCTTCCTCAAAATGCATCTCTTTTGCAAGCTCATTCATTTGCTCTTTAAAACGCTGTAATGAATCTTTAAAATTTCCTTTTAAAATTTCACGAATGGCTTTTATGTTTTCATCATATTGCTCAACAGTTTCATAGCCTTCACAAGCACCTTTACAGTTTCCTAAATGATACTCTAAACAAACTTTGTATTTACTAGCATCTATCTTTTCTTGAGATAAATCATAATTACATGTTCGCAATTGATATAAACCTTTAATTAAATCTAATAAAGTATAAACTGTTTTTACACTTGTATACGGACCAAAATATTCACTTCCATCTTTTATCAATCTCCTAGTTTGAAAAATTCTTGGGAAGCGCTCGTTTTTTATACAAATCCAAGGGTAGGATTTATCATCTTTCAACAATACATTATAACGAGGCTTATATTTTTTTATGAGATTATTTTCAAGTAAAAGCGCGTCAGTTTCTGTATCAACAACTATGTGTTTTATGCTTGCTATTTTTTTTACAAGTATTCGTGTTTTACCATTTTCATGCGTTTTAGTAAAATACGAGCTCACCCTTTTTTTTAGGTTTTTTGCTTTTCCAACATATATAATGGTGTCATCTGCATCAAAATACTGATACACTCCAGGTAAGCTAGGCAAGGTTTTTATTTGTATTTCAAGAGGAGATTTAGCCATTACTCAAAGGTATATTAATTCCTACTCAATGTGAAAATTCATCTTGCTTTTTTAGTATCTTGCGTTAATTACATTCTACAAATAGCTTCATGAATATTGTTATTTTATCAAGGAACGAAAATCTCTATTCTACAAAACGATTGATAGATGAAGGAGAAAAACGAGGTCACGACATTGAAATTGTTGATCCTCTAAAATGTGATATTATTATTGAAAAGGAGAAACCCACAATTTACTATCAAGATCGTTATTTAGATTATGTAGACGCTATTATTCCTAGAATTGGAGCCTCAGTTACTTTTTTTGGTTGTGCTGTAGTCAGACAATTTGAAATGATGAATGTGTTTACTATTGCTACATCTGATGCTATTATTCGATCTAGAGATAAACTAAGAAGTTTCCAACGTTTAAGTAAGGCTGGAATAGGAATGCCAAAAACAGTATTTACAAACTATTCTAGAGATGTTGAAGAAGTAATTGCTCATGTTGGTGGTACTCCAGTTATTATAAAATTACTAGAAGGCACCCAAGGACTTGGTGTTGTTTTAGCCGAAACAAAAAATGCCGCAGAATCTGTATTAGAAGCTTTTAATGGCTTACAAGCAAGAGCCTTAGTACAAGAATATATAGCGGAAGCCAAAGGCGCAGATATTAGAGCTCTTGTAGTTGATGGTCATGTTGTTGGCGCTATGAAACGTCAAGGGAAAGATGGTGAATTTCGCTCTAATCTACACAGAGGTGGTACAGCCGAAATAATAAAACTTAACGAAGCCGAAATTAAAGTTGCAATGAATGCTTCACGTGCTTTAAAACTTCCTGTTTGTGGTGTTGACATGTTAGAATCATCACGTGGTCCATTATTATTGGAAGTGAATTCGACTCCAGGGTTAGAAGGTATTGAGAGTGCAACAGGAAGAAATGTAGCTAGAGCGATTATAACCTTCATAGAAAAAAACAGAAAGTAAGTGAATGAGTGAAAAAGAAGTTTTAGAAATTTTAGGTGTAAAAGTAGCTCTTGGTGAAAGCGCAACCGTTAGTTTTAATGTTGCCAAATTACACACCCAAAATACTATTGATGTTCCAGTAATTATTGAACGTTCAAAAAAACCTGGCCCAACAGTTTTAATTACTGCTGGAATTCATGGTGACGAGATCAATGGTGTAGAAATTGTAAGACAAATTATTGCTAAAGGTATAAATAATCCAAAGAGAGGAACTATTATTTGTATCCCTGTTATTAATGTATTTGGGTTTATTCATATGGATAGAGAGTTTCCTGATGGTCGTGATTTAAATCGTGTATTTCCTGGTGGGAAAAGCGGTTCACTGGCAAGTAGAGTAGCTCACAAGCTAACAAAAGAAATTGTTCCTTATGCCGATTTAATCCTAGATTTTCATACTGGTGGAGCAGATAGGTTTAATTCGGCACAAATAAGAATCAAAAAAGGAGAAGTGGTTTTAGATGAATTGGCCGAGGTTTTTGGAGCGCCTTTCGTTTTATATTCAAAAACCTTAAACAAATCCTTTAGAAATACGAGTTATAAATTAGGAATACCAATGTTGCTCTTTGAAGGAGGGAAATCATTTAATATTGATTCTACCATAACAAATAGTGGAGTAAATGGCGCAAAACGTGTATTAAATCATTTAGAAATGTTAAACGCCAAATTCAAAGTTTCTAAACCAAAAAAAACATGTGCATTTATATCAGAAAGTAAATGGATTAGAGCTAGATATTCTGGTATGCTCACAGTTTCTGTTAAAATAAACACAAGGGTAAATGAAGGCGACGTAATTGGACATATTACTGACCCTTATGGTAGTTTTAATCACTTTGTTAAAGCTCCAAATGAAGGTTATATTTTCAATATTAACGAATCTCCAATAATATATCAAGGTGATGCTATTTTTCATATTTCAACAAAACTAGAAAAATGAAAAAACCTGAGTTAAGACGTAAATATAAGTTACTTAGACAAGGTTTGTCATCAAACGAAATTGAAGATCATAGTCTAGCCATCTCTAATCAATTATTAAAACTAGGCATTTGGGATAAATCATTCTATCATATTTTTTTAACCATTACAGAGCACAAAGAGATTAACACTGATTATATTTTGAACATTCTGGCTGGAAAAGATAAACACATAGTGATTTCTAAAAGTGATTTTAAAACCATAAATCTAACTAACTACTTACTTACAGACAGTACCGTAATTAAACCTAACCATTGGAATATTCCTGAACCTGTAGATGGGATTCATATTGAAAGCTCAAAAATCGATATTGTTTTTGTGCCCTTATTGTGTTTCGACAAAAAAGGGCATCGTGTTGGCTATGGTAAAGGGTTTTATGATAATTTTTTAAGCGATTGTAAACTCGGAACTATAAAAATAGGGTTGTCTTTATTTGAGGCTGAAGAAGAAATTGAAGATATTCATGAAAATGATATGCCTTTAGATTACTGTGTTAGCCCAAAGATGATATATCAGTTTCATTAATCTTTTTTGTTGAAGGAAAGGCTCTCTTATTAAACACAATTAGCATACCAACTCCTGTGCTTATTGCCATATCTGCTATGTTAAAAACAGGTTGAAAAAAGAGAAATGCTTTTCCTCCATATATTGGTAGCCATTTTGGAAATTGACCACTCCACATTGGAAAATGGAGCATATCTACCACTTTGCCATGCAATAACCCATCATAACCTCCTTCACTTGGTAAAAATGAAGCTACTTGCCCATAACTATCATTAAAAATAACGCCATAAAAAACAGAGTCAATAATGTTCCCCAAAGCTCCAGAGAAAATTAATGCAATTGCGACAGTTAAAATTCTAGAGCCTTTATCCTTAATTGATGTTATAAGCCAATAACCTATTCCTAATACAGCAATGAGTCTAAAGCTTGTTAAAATAACTTTAGCTGTTCTGTCTGAAATGAAAGAGACAAAATCACTTAGCTTTGCTCCCCAAGCCATTCCGTTATTTTCAACAAAAAGAATTCTAAACCATCCAAATACTTTTACTTCTTCCTGTAATTCAAAATGTGTTTTGATATAAATCTTTGATATTTGATCTATAAGTAGAATTGAAATTATAAGTATGGAAGCTTTTTTTATAGTCATAAAAATGATCTGTGGTCAAAACTAAAAACGCCTCAATAGTTGAGACGTTTTTTATAAATTATAATATGAAATTTATTTTTGCATGTTTTTAGCTTCAATACTCAACGTTGCATGAGGCACTAATTCTAAACGCTTCTTATTAATTAGCTTTCCAGTAACACGACAAACTCCATAAGATTTGTTCTCAATTCTTATTAAAGCATTTTTTAAATCTCTGATAAACTTTTCTTGTCTTATTGCTAAAGCCGAATTAGATTCTTTACTCATAACAGCACTCCCTTCATCAAACGCTTTAAACGTTGGAGAAGTATCTTCTGTACCATTGTTATGATCATTCATATAAGCGCTTTTAATTAATTCTAAATCGTGTTGTGCTTTTTTGATTTTCTCTTGAATTAGAGTTCTGAATTCTTCTAAGTGTTCATCGGAATATCTTACTGTGTTTCCTGTTCCCATAATTTTAAATTTTTTGAATAAATAGTTTGGTATTTACATTATCGAAAGCAATTTTTATACCATTAGTTAAGTCTTCTACAATTTCCAATTCATCTGTTAATGTCTCGGTTTTTATATATTCTAAATTTTTATTTATTGCGTTAATAATTTGTTCGTCTTTTTGAAATTGTACCGCAATTCTATCAGTTAATTCAAATCCAGAATCTTTACGTAAGTTTTGAATTCGGTTTACCAATTCTCTTGCAATACCTTCTTTTTTTAGTTCGTCATTCAGCGTTACATCTAAAGCAACTGTTAATGCTCCTGAACTAGCAACAAGCCAGCCTTCAATATCTTGAGATGTAATCTCTACATCAGACTTCTCCAATGTAATAATTTTTCCATTAATTTCAACGTCTAAACTATCATTTTGCTCGATATTTTTAATGTCATCTGCATCAAGCTTATTAATAGCTTGTGATACGGCTTTCATATCTTTCCCAAAACGAGGCCCTAAGACTTTAAAATTAGGCTTAATTTGTTTTACTAAGATATCTGATGCATCTTCTAAAACTTCAACCTCTTTCACATTTACCTCAGATTTAATCAAATCAGCAACTGCTAAAATTTCTTGTTTTTGTGATTCGCTATTACTAGGAACCATAATCTTTTGCAGAGGTTGACGTACTTTAATCTTTTCTTTAGCTCGTAACGATAAAACCAAAGATGATATTGTTTGAGCCGCTTCCATTTTTCGTTCTAAGCTTTTATCCACAAATTTTTCATCAAATTCTGGGAATTCAGCTAAATGAACACTTTCAAAAGATTCCTTTTTAGTTACCGAATTTAAGTCTAAATACAGTCTATCCATAAAGAAAGGTGCAATAGGTGCTCCCAATTTAGCAATAGTTACCATACATGTGTATAATGTCTGGTACGCTGAAATTTTATCGGTTTGATAATCTCCTTTCCAGAAACGCCTTCTGCTTAAACGTACAAACCAATTACTAACATAATCTTGAGTAAAATCAGAAATAGCTCGAGCTGATTTTGTAGGTTCATATTCTGCATAATATGCATCAACCTTTTGGATTAATGTGTGTAACTCTGATAAAATCCATCTATCAATTTCTGGTCTTTCACTTAGCGGGATATCTGCTTCTGAATAATTAAAATTATCCAGATTAGTATATAATGTAAAGAATGAATAGGTGTTGTAAAGTGTTCCGAAGAATTTACGTTTCACCTCTTCAATGCCATCTAAATCAAATTTTAAGTTGTCCCAAGGGTTCGCATTCATTATCATATACCAACGTGTGGCATCTGCTCCATAAGTTTCTAATGTGGTAAAAGGGTCTGTAGCATTCCCTAATCGTTTAGACATTTTTTGTCCATTCTTATCTAACACTAAACCATTAGAAACAACATTTTTGTAAGCAACAGAATCAAAAACCATAGTACCTATGGCATGAAGTGTATAAAACCATCCACGTGTTTGATCAACACCTTCTGCAATAAAATCGGCTGGATAAGATTTTTTGTCATCTATTAGCTCTTTATTCTCAAAAGGATAATGCCATTGTGCATAAGGCATAGATCCAGAATCAAACCAGACGTCAATTAAATCGCTCTCACGTTTCATTGGTTGTCCACTTTCTGAAACCAGTACAATCTCGTCAACAATATTTTTATGCAAATCTATTTTCGCATAGTTCTCTTCGGAATTGTTTCCAACTTCAAAATCTTCAAAAATATCTTTAGCTAAAAATCCAGCTTTAACGGCTTTCGTCATTTCCCTTTTAAGCTCTTCAACTGAGCCAATACATAGTTCTTCCTTACCATCTTCAGTTCTCCAAATTGGTAATGGAATTCCCCAATAACGTGAACGAGATAAATTCCAATCATTAGCATTTGCCAACCAATTTCCAAAGCGTCCTGTTCCTGTAGATTTTGGTTTCCAGTTGATGGTATTGTTAAGCGCTACCATTCGATCCTTTACATCTGTGATCTTAATAAACCAAGAATCTAATGGATAGTAAAGAATAGGTTTATCTGTTCTCCAACAATTTGGATAGCTATGTTTATATTTTTCAACCTTAAAGGCTTTATTTTCTTCTTTTAATTTAATAGCAAGCTCAACATCAATTGATCGTTCTGGAGCTTCACCATCGTTGTAATATTCGTTCTTAACATACTTGCCTGCAAATTCTCCTAGTTCTGGTCTAAACTTTCCTTGTAAATTAACAAGCGGTACCAAATTATCATTCTCATCTTTCACTAACATTGGTGGTACTTCAGGGACTGCTTGTTTAGCAACCATGGCATCATCAGCTCCAAAGGTTGGTGCAGTATGTACTATTCCTGTTCCATCTTCAGTTGTTACAAAATCTCCAGAAATAACTCGAAAAGCGTTTTCAGGATTGTCATTTGGTAACGTGTAAGGCAACAATTGTTCATAGGTGATGCCTACTAAGTCTTTTCCGATAAATTCTTTAACTACATAAAAAGGAATTTTCTTATCTCCAGATTTATATGATAATAATTCTGATTTTTCCTCTACCTGATTAAACTTTCCTGAAAATTGATAGTTGACTAACTTTTTAGCCAAAATCACATTCATAGGTTTGAACGTATATTGGTTATACGTTTCAACTAAAACGTATTTAATTTTTGGTCCAACGGTTAGGGCTGTATTACTTGGGAGCGTCCAAGGTGTCGTGGTCCAAGCTAAGAAGTAAATATCACCTTCATTCTGTAAAAAACCTGGTAGAGAGGCTTCGTTTGCTTTAAACTGAGCAACAACTGTTGTGTCAGTTACATCTTGATAAGTACCAGGTTGATTTAACTCATGCGAGCTTAAACCTGTTCCTGCTTTTGGTGAATAGGGCTGAATGGTATAACCTTTATACAACAAACTTTTATCGTAAATCTGTTTTAATAACCACCAAACAGATTCCATGTATTTGGGTTCATAAGTAATATATGGATCATCCATATCTACCCAATAACCCATTTTTTGTGTAAGGTCATTCCAAACATCAGTATATCGCATTACTGCTTTTCTACAGGCAGCATTATAATCTTCAACAGAAATAGTTTTACCAATATCTTCTTTGGTAATTCCAAGTTCCTTTTCAACACCAAGTTCAATTGGTAAGCCATGAGTGTCCCAACCAGCTTTACGCTTTACTTGATAGCCTTTCATGGTTTTATAACGAGGAAAAATATCTTTGATAGTACGCGCTAAAACATGATGAACTCCAGGTAATCCATTTGCAGAAGGAGGTCCTTCAAAAAACACAAATGGTTTGTTTCCTTCGCGTGTAGTAACACTTTTTTCAAACACATTGTTTTCTTGCCAATAGCTCAGTATTTCTTCTGCTACTTTTGGTAAGTCAAGTCCTTTATATTCAGGAAAGTTTGCACTCATTGTTTATCTATTCTAATAAGATTGCGAAATTAAGGATTTTTTAGAAAAATGATACTCTGAATATGAGTAATTTAAACAATAAACTCAACCAGATCTTCAATCTTAGAAATGAGTTGAATTTTGATGACCGAGTTTTTTAATGAAATTTTATTGTATTTAGATACAAAAATGGTTGAAAACCCTAATTTTTCAGCCTCTAAAATGCGTTGCTCAACACGTTGAACAGGACGAATCTCTCCAGAAAGACCAACCTCAGCAGCAAAGCAAAAATCTTTTTGTAATGCTTCATCTTCATTAGAAGATAAGATTGCGGCAACTACAGCCAAATCTATTGCTGGATCATCAACAGTGATGCCTCCAGTAATATTTAAAAACACATCTTTTGCGCCTAATTTAAAGCCAGCACGTTTTTCTAAAACAGCCAATAACATGTTTAATCGTTTAGCATTAAACCCAGTTGCTGAACGTTGAGGGGTTCCATAAACGGCTGTGCTTACTAATGCTTGAACTTCAATCATTAAAGGCCGCATACCTTCTAAAGTGGCAGCTACAGCATTTCCTGATAACTCTTCGTCCTTTTTAGAAATGAGTATTTCTGAAGGGTTAGATACCTCCCTTAAACCCGAACCTTGCATTTCATAAATACCTATTTCGTTTGTAGAACCAAACCTGTTTTTATTGGCTCTTAAAATTCTAAACACATGATTACGATCACCTTCAAATTGCAACACAGTATCTACCATGTGCTCTAATATTTTTGGTCCTGCAATATTACCATCTTTAGTAATATGACCAATTAAAATTACAGGCGTAGCTGTTTCTTTTGCGAATTTAATAAGTTCAGAGGTACATTCTTTAATTTGAGAAATACTTCCCGAAGACGATTCAATATAATCGCTATGTAGCGTTTGAATGGAATCAACAACAACGATATCTGGATTTAAATCTTGAATCTGCTTAAATATATTCTGAGTTTTCGTTTCGGTAAGAATGTAGCAATTACTACTATTTGGATTAATGCGTTCAGCTCGCATTTTTATTTGTTTCTGACTTTCCTCACCAGAAATATAAAGCGTTTTGTACTGTAATTTTAAAGCGATTTGTAATAATAATGTACTCTTTCCAATTCCAGGCTCACCTCCTAATAGTATTAATGATCCTGAAACAATTCCTCCGCCTAATACACGATTAAATTCAGCATCACTAGTTTGAATTCGAGCTTCCTGAGAGACGTCTATCTCATTAATTAATAATGGTTTTGAAATACGCTTGGATGATGACGATGGCGTTTTCCAATCGCTTTTTTCGGCTTTTTGAATGACTTCTTCAGAAATTGTATTCCATTCCTTACAAGCGGTACATTGTCCTTGCCATTTTGCATATTGTGAACCACAATTTTGACAAAAAAAAGTTGTTTTTGTTTTAGCCATATTTACTTTCCGAGACATCGTAAATCTTTTTTATTTAATATCCAAAATCTCTTTTAATAGCATCTGCTCTATCTAACATTTCGTCTTTTGTAATACCTGCAATTTCTTCCAAAATATAAGCAGATTTATAAGTTCTCATCGCTTTTTTAGGCTCGCCAGTTTCTTCATAAAACCTGCCTAAATAATAATTTCCTAATACCGTTTCTGGGTATTCTTTTCTTGCTAATTTACCCAAGGCTTCATAGTGTTCAAATTTCTTATTCTTTTCTATGGCTGCAGCAATAGCTTTAAAATCGTTTATAAGTACTTTTTTCTTCAATCCGAAAAGATTATCAATCATCTCATACTTTTCATTTAAGTAGTCAACTGGAGATGTTTCCAAAGTTAATATACGATCCTTATATTCCGTTTTACTTATAGGCTGAAATACAAAAAAGATACTCTCCAAAGCATTTGGCAACGCATGAGCTGGTGTTGTATAATGTGTTGGCCCTTCAAAATCATCAAAATGATATAAAAGATTTTTATTATCTAATGCTTTAATACTAGCATCTAGTGTTTTAGCATCTTCTTTAACTGCTTTTAAATCGTTGTCTGATGTTGCTACATAATAAAAAATCTTAGTTTCAAACTGCTTTAAACGCTCTGGAACATAATCCAACATATCTGGTGCGAAAAAAGGACTCACATTTATATAAGCTTGAAATAAAGGTTTTGGTTTGAGCATAAAATAGTTGATGAAATTTGAAGTTTCACCATGACCAACTATGACTTTAAATTCTGCTAATCTATAATTACTCACCATATGTGGAAGTAACTCCATAGTGATAAACTCAAAAAAACTAGCTCCAGTTTCAGTAGGTAATGAGTTCTGTTCAGAATAATAAGTATCTTCTTCTCTTTTATCTACCTGATTAATTCCTACTACAATAGCTTCAGGCATATCTTCCCAATAGGAATAATAATCGACGTTTCCAGCAACTGCTTCAAACATATAATCACCATCTAATATTACAAATAATGGATAGGTTTTTTCTGTATTTTCCTCGTAATTTCTAGGAAGCTGAATTTTTATTTCTCGATTTTCTCCTAGTTTATACGAATCAAATTCTTCATAAATAGTTTGCGAGTTTAACGCATTAACACAGAAAAATAAGAGTGAAAATTTTATAGTATTTTTCATAATTAATTTGATTTGAGATTTGATAATGGAAAGGTAATCAATTATTTTTTCTATTGTAGATTGGTAGATATAGAAACGAAAGACTTCCAAGTATTATTATAATGAATGTTTGCGCTGTCCAAATTATCCATCCAAATGCTATACTTGGAGTTTCTGGAATATCAAATAAGGAAAAAGCGGCTCCAATTGCCAAAGGGTAAACGAAAATCCCGCCATTTGTGGCAGCAATGGTAAAACTGGCTGAAATAAAAGCGATTAATATGGCCGCAAAAGGAATATTGCTAATTTCAGGAACTGCAAAAGTTGTTACATAAAACATAAGCACATACATTAACCAAATAAACAAAGTATGAAAAATGAAAGCCCATTTTTGTTTCATTTTAAAAATGCTAAAAACACCTTCTAATAAGCCATAAACAAATGCTCTAACTCTAACTGCAATTTTAGAATTGCTTTTTTTGAAAAATACGATGAAAATTACTGCAATAGCGATTATGCCAAAACCAGCAATAAAAAGTGTTTCTGGTTTAAATTTTTCAATAAAAAACTTGTAGATATAATCAAACTCTAAATATAATGTTATGGCTATAATAATTAACATCATAGCCAAATCTGCAAAACGTTCTGCCACAATAGTCCCGAAGCCTTTTTCAAAAGGGATATCTTCATAATTTGTGAGTACTGCAGCACGTAGTACTTCTCCTGAGCGTGGTATTCCAAAATTTGCCAAATAAGCAATAAAAACTGCCATAATATTATTTGGCAGTTTTGGACGATATCCTAATGGCTCTAAAGTAAATTTCCAACGATAAGCTCTAGATAAATGACTTAAAATTCCCAATAAGGCTCCAAGGCCAATCCAAAAATAATTAGCTTTTTCAAAATATGGAATGAATTCTTTTACTGGAAGTTTTGAAAATGTATACCAACCAAAAAACACAGCTAATAAAAGCGGAATACTAATTTTAATAGCTTTTTTGGTAGTTGTGTTCAATTATTACTTTAATAAATTAGTTGCTTCATCTGGAAAAACCAAAGAAGGTTTAAACACTTTTGCTTCTTCAATATCCATAAAAGCATAAGTGATTAAAATTAGTGTGTCACCAACGGCTACTTTTCTTGCAGCAGCTCCATTAAGCGTGATTTCTCCACTATTTCTTCTGCCAGGAATTACATAGGTTTCTAGTCGTTCTCCATTGTCATTATTAACAATCTGAACTTTTTCTCCTTGAATGATATTGGCTGCATCCATCAGATCTTCATCTATGGTGATACTTCCAATATAATTTAAATCTGCACCTGTAACTTTTACACGATGAATTTTAGATTTCACAACTTGAATTTGCATTGGGCTAAGGTAATTAATTTAACGCGATATTATCTATAAGTCTGATATCATCAGCATATACAGCAATAAACGCGCGATATGTTTTTTTATTAGATTTTCTTTGAACAGGTTTGAGTGTTTGCTCATCAGCAATGATAAAATATTCTAATTCTAAAAGCTCATTTTTAGCAAACTGTTTAATAACCCATTCAATAACTTTATTAGCACTTTTTGTGCCAAATTTATCTTTGGCAGCTTTTAATGTTTTATAAATAAAAGGAGCTTCATCTTTATAATTTTCTTTTAAGCGTTCGTTTCTTGAACTCATTGCTAATCCAGATTTTTCTCTATGAATTTTGCATCCAATTATTTCTGAAGATAAATGATGTTTTTCTGCTAACTTTTTAATTATTTGAAGCTGTTGAAAATCTTTTTCTCCAAAATATGCTTTATCTGGTTGAATAATCTCAAGCAGTCGTTTTACAATAGTTCCAACCCCATCAAAATGACCTTGTCTAAATTTCCCCTCCATCTCATACTCTAAACCATCATAATCAAAACACTCAGAAGTCGTGTTTCCGTTGTAAATGGTTTCAACCGTTGGTGCAAAAACGAATATTTTATTTTCGGACACTGATTTAAGTAGAGAAACATCTCGTTCTAATGTTCGAGGATACTTTACTAAATCTTTCTGATTATTAAACTGAGTTGGATTAACAAAAATGCTGACTGCAACCACCTCATTATCAACTAAGGATCTTTTCACCAAAGCTAAATGCCCTTGATGCAAGGCTCCCATTGTAGCAACAAAACCAATGCTCTTATTTTGTGTTTTAAGAGCTTTTATCCTTTTGCTTATTTCTTCTTTTGTTGTATATACTTTCACTTTAGTAAAAAATTAACAGCGTGCAAACATAATATAATACTGTTAATCTGCATAATTTTTGTAATTTTGCGTGTTTTTTATTCTAATATTAAAGCAGAATCGTTTATGAAAGATAAGAGAATATTGTATGTGTCCTCAGAAGTAGTTCCTTATTTACCAGAAACTGAGATTTCTTCAATGTCGTTTGAAGCACCACGCATGGTTAACAAACAAGGTGGACAAATAAGAATATTCATGCCTCGTTATGGAAATATTAATGAACGTAGACATCAATTACATGAAGTTATACGTTTATCTGGTATTAATCTTGTAATTAACGATTTGGATATGCCATTAATTATTAAAGTAGCCTCTATACCTAAAGAGCGTATTCAAGTTTATTTTATTGATAACGAAGAATATTTTAAACGTAAAGCTACATTAACAGATGAAAACGGAAAATTGTTCCCTGACAATGACGAACGTGCAATTTTCTTTGCTAAGGGTGTCATTGAAACTGTTAAAAAATTAAATTGGGCTCCAGATATTATTCATGTTCATGGCTGGCTAGCATCATTGTTACCTCTTTACCTAAAGGAATACTATAAAGATGAGCCATTATTTTCTGAAAGTAAAATAGTTACCTCACTATACAATCAAAGTTTTGAAGGCGCGTTAGATAAAGGCATGGTTAACAAAATTAAATTTGACAATGTTGATGAGAATGCCATAGCTATTCTTAAAGAACCTTCTTACACCAATATCATGAAAGTAGCGGTTGATTATTCTGATGCTTTAATTATTGGCTCTCAAGAAATTCCTGAAGAGCTAAAAAGCTATTTAATCGATAGTGATAAACCTGTTTTAGAATACCAAGACCAAGATACATTTGCCGAAGCATATACTGAATTTTATAACACAAAAGTTTTAAGTTAAACTAATGAAGACGAGTAAAACATTTTTACAAAATATTACAATACTAACTCTAATCGTTTCAGGATTTATTTCGTGCGAAAAAGATTTTGCAAGTATTGATTCTGATGTAGTAAATTCTGACAATGCGACTAACTTTGAGACAGATTTTTTAGAATTCCCTGTTAGAGCCTATAATAAAAAAATTGAGCCTTTTCAAACTAATGGTTTACCAGTTAATTTATTAGGGTTTCATAATGACCCTGTTTTTGGTAGCTCAATAGTGAATTTTGTTGGGCAAATGACACCAGCTGCATATAATCCTACATTTGGCGAAAATATTGTTTTAGATTCTGTGGTGTTTACAATTCCATATTTTAGCGTTAACACAGAAATTGACGAAGATGGTAACAGTATATATGAGCTCGATTCTATTTTCGGCGATACTCCTATCAAATTATCCATTTATCAGAACAATTATTTCTTAAGAGATTTTAATCCAAATCTAGAGTTTGATGATAATCAAAAATATTTCTCTAATGGTTCATCTTCTAGTGAAGATATTATTAATGTATCAGAATTAGAAGGTCAATTATTGTATCAAAATGATGCGTTTTTACCTAGTGCAGATGAAATAAGGTTTACTAAAATTGATTTAGATGAAAATGGCGACCCTGTTTTAGATGAAAATGGTGATCCTGTTACGTCTATTACTGCGCGTCAATCACCTTCAATTAGAGTCATCCTTGATAATCCAGATGACACCTTTTGGCAAGAGTTAATTTTTGATAAAGAAGGAGAGGCTGAATTGAGTAATCAGAATAATTTTATTAATCACTTTAGAGGATTATACCTAAAAGCAGAAGCAATGGATGTCAACGGATCAATGATGATGCTAAATATGGGTTCTACAAATACTAATATAACAATTTACTATACGAGTGATATTGAAGATGATGATGATACTGGAGCCGACACTGAAATTGAAACAGAACCAGGTCAATTTGTTATAAATTTTTCTGGTAATGGAGTTAGCTTATATGATAACGATTTTATAACTATCCCAGATGGAGATACTGTAAATGGTGATGCAGCACTCTATTTAAAAGGTGGTGAGGGTTCTATGGCAATTGTTGAGCTTTTTAAAGGAACAGTTGAAGATGAAACAGGAGCTCAAGTTGATGCTTTTGAATACTTTAAAAATTCTTTTAGAGAAGCAAATGATGATGACACATTTACTCAAAAACGTTTAATTAATGAAGCTTATCTTGAGTTTTATGTAAATCAAGATATTATGCAAGGTGATGAGCCTGATAGAATATACTTGTTTGATCCTGAAGATGAAACGGCTTTAATTGATTATTTCTTAGATCAATCTGTTAGTGAAACTCAGATTAATGCTAAAATAGTACACCTTGAACCACTAAGCAGAGTAGATGATGAGCCTAATGGTGAGGGCATTAAATACAAAATTAGAATTACAGAACACTTAAATAATATTATTATTAGAGACTCTTCTAATGTTAAACTAGGTCTATTTGTAACAACCAACGTTAACACTATTGAGAACTATTCATCTAAAAACGAAGAGGATGAAGATGGAGTTTTACAAATTCCAGCTGGTACCATTTTGTCTCCAAGAGGAACTGTATTACATGGAAATAACACTACAAACGAAGAAAAAAAGGTTAAATTAACTATTTATTATACTGAACCAGATAACTAAAATTTATGTGTGGTATTGTTGGGTACATTGGGCCTCGTGAAGCTTATCCTATTATTATAAAAGGACTTAAACGATTAGAGTATAGAGGATATGATAGTGCAGGAATTGCTTTATATGATGGGAAGGACATAAAACTTTCTAAAACTAAAGGCAAAGTTGATGATCTTGAAAAAAGAATTACAAATGAAATTTCAACAGGTGGTACTTTAGGGATTGGCCACACACGTTGGGCTACGCATGGTGTACCAAACGATATTAACTCTCATCCACATTATTCAAATTCTGGTAATTTAGTAATTATCCATAACGGAATTATTGAAAACTACGAAGCTTTAAAAAAAGAGCTTATAAAAAGAGGGTACACATTCACTTCTGATACTGACACTGAAGTCTTGGTTAACTTAATTGAAGACATTAAATTAAGTAATAATCTTAAATTAGGAAAAGCAGTTCAGATAGCATTAAACCAAGTGATTGGTGCTTATGCGATTGCTGTATTTGACAAGAATAAACCAAACGAAATTGTTGTTGCTCGATTAGGTAGCCCTTTAGCCATTGGTATTGGAGAAGATGAATTTTTTATTGCTAGTGACGCTACTCCTTTTATAGAATATACAAACAACGCTATTTATTTAGAAGATGAAGAAATGGCAGTTGTTAGAAGAGATAAGGAAATTAAGATAAGAAAGATAAAAGATGATTCTTTAGTGAATCCTTATGTTCAAGAGTTACAACTTAATCTTGAGCAAATTGAAAAAGGAGGTTATGAGCATTTTATGCTTAAAGAAATATTTGAACAACCACATGCAATTAGAGACACCTATAGAGGTCGTTTACTTACTAACAAAGCTATTATAAAAATGGCTGGCGTTGAAGATAACATGAAAAAGTTTCTCAGTGCTGATAGAATTATTATTGTTGCCTGTGGAACATCTTGGCATGCAGGATTAGTTGCTGAATATATTTTTGAAAATTTAGCTCGAATTCCTGTAGAAGTAGAATATGCTTCTGAGTTTAGATATAGAAATCCAGTAATAAATAAAAATGATGTGGTTATTGCCATATCTCAATCTGGTGAAACAGCAGATACCTTAGCCGCTATTAAATTAGCTAAATCTAATGGAGCATTTGTTTTTGGTGTTTGTAATGTTGTTGGATCATCAATAGCACGTGAAACAAACGCTGGAGCTTATACACATGCTGGGCCAGAAATTGGTGTTGCTTCAACAAAAGCATTCACAACACAAATTACGGTTTTAACATTAATCGCTTTAAGACTAGCAAGAGCAAAAGGAACCTTATCAAGTTCTGACTATAGACAACATCTGGTTGAATTAGAAATGATCCCAGAAAAAGTAGAACAAGCTTTAAAGTCTGATGCTTATGTAAAAACAATAGCAGAAATCTATAAAAACACAAAAAACTTTTTATATCTAGGACGAGGATACAATTTCCCTGTAGCACTTGAAGGCGCACTTAAACTTAAAGAAATCTCATATATTCATGCAGAAGGTTATCCAGCAGCAGAAATGAAGCATGGTCCAATTGCATTAATTGATGAAAATATGCCTATTGTAGTCATTGCTACTAAAAAAGGGCATTATGAAAAAGTAGTAAGTAATATTGAAGAGATTAAGGCTAGAAAAGGTAAAATAATAGGAATCGTTACAAAAGGCGATACAAGTGTTAGAAGATTGGCCGACCACGTAATTGAAGTTCCTGAAACCATTGAATCGTTAACTCCATTACTTACAACAATCCCATTACAGTTATTATCTTATCATATTGCTGTAATGCTAGAAAAAAATGTGGATCAACCACGTAATCTCGCTAAATCTGTAACTGTAGAATAAGAGTTTTATAGTTAATTTTAATCATTTCTTGTTTTTTCTCATTATTTTTAGAAATAATTTAGGCTATTCGTTATTTAAAATGATAATTTATTATTATGCATGCATAATTTTGTTGCTGTTTTTTATTGCAATAACCTACATTATATATATATTGTCATTATAAAATTTAAATTAATCCCATAAAATGAGAACAATCACACAATTTTTATTATTGTTTTTTTGTGCATTTACTTATGCTCAAACTACGGTAAACGGTACTGTTACAGATGATAGCGGACAACCACTTCCAGGTGCAAATGTGATAGTTGTTGGTACAACAACAGGAGCCATAACAGATTTTGATGGTAAGTATACACTTATCTATGATCAAGCACCTCCATTTTCTATACAAGTAAGTAGTGTTGGTTTTGAAACTAATACACAGGAAGTCACCACAAACCCTCAAACTATAGATTTTTCACTTGCTGAAGGAAATATACTTGATGAAGTTGTAATTTCTGCTTCAAGAACTCCAGAACGAATTTTTGAATCTCCAGTAACCGTTGAACGTTTTGGCTTGAAGGAAATAAAAAATACAGCTTCAATAGATTTCTACGATGGTTTGGAAAATCTTAAAGGAGTAGATGTTAATACTAATAGTTTAACATTTAAGTCCGTGAACACTAGAGGGTTTGCAACCTTTGCAAATAATCGTTTTATGCAATTGGTAGATGGTATGGATAATGCTACTCCTGCATTAAATTTTCCTATCGGAAATTTAGTAGGTATGATTGAAACAGATGTCCAAAGTGTTGAGTTATTGCCAGGAGCAGCTTCTGCTCTTTATGGTGCAAATGCATTTAATGGTATTCTATTTATGACGAGCAAAAGCCCTTTTGATCATCAAGGAATTAGTGCATACTACAAACAAGGTATTACATCGCAAGAAGCGGCAGGAGATAATAGCTATACAGATTTTGGAATTCGTCTAGCAAATAAATTCAGTGATAAATTTGCTGCTAAAGTTAACTTTGGTTATTTAAAAGGAACGGATTGGGTAGCTAATAACGAAACCGATAAACTTAATAGAGGCTTTACAAGAAGTAATCCTGATTACGATGGTGTAAACACTTATGGGGATGAAGTTGCCACAGGTATGGATGGAGTAGCTGCTGGACTTGTTGCTGCAGGAATACTTCCTCAAGCATTAGCAGATTTAGTACCCTCAGATATTGTTAGTAGAACAGGATATGCCGAAAGTGATTTAACCAATTATAATGCAGAAAGTATTAAGGCAGATTGGGGTTTATATTATAGACCATGGGGAGATGATTTTGAAATTCAGTATGTAGGAAAAGTAGGAACTGGTACTACTATATATCAAGGAATAAATCGTTATAACATTAGTAATTTCTTCCAAGAACAACATAAATTAGAGATTAAGAATGATAACTTCTTTTTACGTGGTTATGTAGTATCCGATAAGGCAGGAGATTCTTACGATATGGTATTTACTGGTATCAATATTAATAGAGCTTGGAAAGATGATACTACTTGGTTTGGTCAATATGTTGGCACTTATGCTCAAGCTTTTGCTGGCCTTATTCCAGGTGTGCCAGCTGGTAATGCTGATGTAGCTCATGGTCTTGGTAGACAAATTGCTGACACTGGTCGTTATGTGCCTGGATCACCTGAGTTTCAATCTGCGTTTAATCAAAGTATAAATGATCCTGATTTAACAACTGGTTCTAAATTTCAAGATGCATCTAAATATTATCATGTAGATGGTAATTATAACTTTAGCCATTTAACTGATGTTGCCGAAATTCAAGTTGGTGGTTCATATAGACAATACCAATTAAATTCATTCGGAACAATCTATACAGATACGGCAGCAAATGGACCAATAGAATATTCTGAAGTAGGTTTTTACACACAAATTCAAAAAAAGTTTGAATTAAGCGATGCTGTAGATTTAAAACTTACTGGATCTGCTAGATATGATAAATCAGAATTGTTTGATGGTTTTGTTTCTCCAAGAATTTCGGCAGGATTTACTGTAAATGAAAATCATAATATAAGAGCTTCATTTCAAACAGGGTTTAGAAATCCTACAACTCAAGATTTATATATAGGTCTTGATGCAGGAAGAGGTATTTTAGTTGGATCTGCTCCTGATAATCCAGCAAGAGATGTGCGTCCATTAGCAACAAGTGGTTTTGCACAAGCTGCTCTTGGGTTACCTGCAATATTTAATCTTTCAGGAGAAAGAGCTTATGATAATTCATTTACTGCTTCATCAGCAGGTGCTTTTGCTGTTAGTGCAGCAGCAGGTGCTCCTAATCCTGCATTGTTAGAAGCTGCAAATCCAGAATTTGTTAAACCAGAACAAGTGACTTCTTTTGAGGTTGGGTATAGAGGTAAATTAGACAAAGTAATAGTTGACATGAGTGCTTATTACAATTCTTATAAAGATTTTATCTCGACTGAAGATGTCGCTGTACCATTTTATGGAGATGTGGGACTTACACAAACTATTCCTACTCCAGGTGGTCCTGTACCATTAGCCGTTGTAGCTCTAGGTAATGGTGATTTTAAAGGCTATCAAGTTTATACAAATTCAGATGCAGATGTAAGCTCTTATGGAGCTGCAATAGGAATGAGCTCAAAGATTTTTGGTGACTACGACCTTGGGTTTAATTATACTTATGCACATTTAGAAATAGGTGATGGTGTGCCACAAGATTTTAATACTAATTTTAATACTCCAGAGCATAAAGTTAAAGCTTCATTTGGCAACACTAACTTATTCAAAAATTTTGGATTTAATGTAGCTTGGAGATGGAGTGACAACTATACTTGGGAAGCTTCATTTGGAGATGGCGCAATACCATCATATCATACTGTAGATGCACAAATTAACTTAAAAGTGCCAAGCTTAAAATCTACTTTTAAAGCTGGAGCTACTAATCTTTTAGGAGATGAATACTTTACTGCCTTTGGTACTGGTTATATAGGTTCTCAATATTATGTGTCTTGGACCATTAACAACTTATAAGAATTAATTTAATTAACTCTTTTTAAATATTTAAAACCCGAAACATTGTTTCGGGTTTTTCTTTTCTATTCTGGCTTAGGCATGCTAATTTCTAGTATCAAAAAAACTTCACTTTTTTGATACTTTTTATATGTGTTTTTTTAATTAAAACTCATATATTTGCAGCGCGAAAAATGAGCTTTTTTTCGATTAAATTTTAAGCAAAAAACAATAAACACATAAGTAATGTCAAAAGTTACAGGTAAAGTTGCACAAATAGTAGGTCCAGTTATCGATGTTGAATTCGGTTCTGGTACTGAACTTCCAAGAATTTATGATTCATTAGAAATTAATAGACCTGACGGTTCTATTCTAGTACTTGAAGTACAATCTCACATTGGTGAGAATTCTGTTCGTACTATTGCAATGGACTCATCAGATGGTTTAAGTAGAGGAACTGAAGTTGTTGCAACTGGTGCACCAATACAAATGCCAATTGGTGATGACGTTTATGGTCGTCTTTTCAATGTAATTGGAGATGCTATTGATGGCCTTGGAGATTTGCCTAAAGCTGGTGAAGCTGGTTTGCCAATTCACAGAGAAGCTCCAAAATTTGAAGATTTATCAACATCTACTGAAGTTTTATTTACTGGTATTAAAGTAATTGATCTTATTGAGCCTTATGCAAAAGGTGGTAAAATTGGATTATTTGGTGGTGCTGGAGTAGGTAAAACAGTATTGATTCAAGAGCTGATTAACAACATTGCAAAAGGACATGGTGGTTTATCAGTATTTGCTGGAGTAGGAGAAAGAACTCGTGAGGGAAATGATTTACTTCGTGAAATGTTAGAGTCAGGTATTATCAAGTATGGTGATGACTTTATGCACTCTATGGAAGAAGGTGGATGGGATCTTAAGAAGGTTGATAAGTCAATCATGAAAGAATCTAAAGCAACTTTCGTATTCGGTCAAATGAATGAGCCTCCTGGAGCTCGTGCACGTGTGGCATTATCAGGATTAACAATTGCTGAATATTTCCGTGATGGAGCTGGAGAAGGACAAGGTAAAGACGTGCTTTTCTTCGTTGATAATATTTTCCGTTTTACACAAGCTGGTTCTGAGGTATCTGCATTACTTGGTCGTATGCCATCTGCAGTAGGTTACCAACCTACCTTAGCAACTGAAATGGGTGCAATGCAAGAACGTATTACTTCAACTAAAAGAGGATCTATTACATCTGTACAAGCGGTTTACGTACCTGCAGATGATTTAACAGATCCAGCACCAGCAACAACATTTGCTCACTTAGATGCAACAACTGTATTATCTCGTAAAATTGCTGAGCTTGGTATTTATCCAGCGGTAGATCCATTAGATTCTACTTCAAGAATTTTAACAGCTGATATTTTAGGAGCTGAACATTATGATTGTGCTCAAAAAGTTAAAGAATTATTACAACGTTATAAAGAATTACAAGATATTATTGCTATCCTTGGTATGGAAGAATTATCTGAGGAAGATAAACAAGCTGTATATCGTGCAAGGCGTGTACAGCGTTTCTTATCACAACCTTTCCACGTAGCTGAACAATTTACTGGACTTAAAGGTGTTTTAGTTGATATTAAAGAAACTATCAAAGGATTCAACATGATTATGGATGGTGAATTAGATCACTTACCAGAAGCAGCATTTAACCTTAAGGGTACTATTGAAGAAGCTATTGAAGCTGGAGAAAAAATGCTTGCAGAAGCTTAATATAATTAATTATGTATTTAGAAATTGTAACACCTGAAGCTACCTTATTTAACGGAGAAGTTGAATCTCTTGCTGTCCCTGGAGTTAATGGTGAATTTGAAATGCTAAACAATCACGCTCCTGTAATCTCACTTTTAAAATCTGGACATGTAAAGGTTTATGGTGATATTCAATTGGAAGAAGACGTTGCCGATAAATTTATTAAAGGCGACAAAAGAGGAATGTGGTTACCAATTAATTCTGGTACTATTGAAATGAAAGATAATAAGGTTATTGTCTTAGCTGACTAATTTCTTTATTATTATAGATATAAAAAACGCGAAGCTATTGCTTCGCGTTTTTTTGTTTAAACCTTTTTAATCACATTTGTTACAATTCCCCAAATAACAAAATTATTTTCTTCTGTGATTTCAATGATAGGATAATCAGGATTTTCTGGTTGAAGCCAAACATTATTTTTACTGACTTTTAAACGCTTTACTGTAAATTCTCCATCTAAGAAGCAAACTGCTATTTTATTGTGTTCTGGTTCTAAACTTCTATCAATCACTAGTAAATCGTTATCGTTTAACCCAGCACCTATCATAGATTGCCCAGAAACGCGAGCAAAAAAAGTGGCTTCTTTATTCTTTATAAGCTCATCATCTAATGACAAACGCTCCTCTTTAAAATCATCTGCTGGAGATGGAAATCCAGCAGAGATTCCAGTATCTACAAGTATCGCTCCTAAGCCATTTGTTTTTTGAGGTGTGAAAAAAGTTAAGTTTTTTGTTTTATACATTAATCAGGTCGTTTATTTTACTTTAATAATATCATTAATATTTGTTGTGTATCTTGGTGATAATCGTTCCTGACGCATTTTCCACGTACGTTCTAAATCTTGATTACCAAGCTTTATTTTATAATCTTTATATCTTTTATTGATCCCATCAATAGCTGTCATCAAATATTTGTGTTTTGGATTCTCGTGTTCAAACAAATGCAATTGATGATTATACGTTGGAACTAATCCTGTAACAATAACTCCAGCTCGTTTATATTTTATTCCTTCTTTAAAAATTGACAGTACTGCTTCTATTGCATACCTACTTATCGTTAAGTTTGAGTCTGTAGGGTATGACAGTTTTACCATCTTACTAACACGATGTTGCTCCAAATCCTTTTTATGTCTGTCACTACTTAAAATTACAATTATCATGTGACAACTAGACTCTTGTTTACGTAATTTTTCTGCACAACTTGTTGCAAATGTTGATATGCGCTCTTTTATATTTTCAATATCAGAAAATGTATATTCAAAGCTTCGTGTTGTTGCTATGGCTCTTTTCGATTTAACTTCGTCTAAAGCAATTTTTGAGATGCCCTCTAAATCTTTTTTAAGCTTCCATTCTGTAATTGAAAAATTCTTCCGAACCCAATCATCTGACAATTGCGTAAAATCAAATGCTGTTTTACATTGTTTTGCTTTTAAGCGTTTTTGTAATCCACGACCAATTCCCCAAACATCTTTTAGCTTAATCCATTTTAAAGCTTTAATTCGTTTTTCTTCAGAATCTATAACATAAACACCTTTTGTTTCTTTAGGAAATTTTCTCGCAATCTTATTTGCTACTTTACTCAATGCTTTTGTTGGTGCAATCCCAATAGATGTTGGCATTCCTGTCCATTTCAAAATTCGTTGTCTAATTTGATTTCCATAATCGTTAAAGTTATACCTATCAAATCCTTTAAATTCCAAAAAAGCTTCATCTATACTATATACCTCAACATCTGGTGTGAATTGTTTCAAAATTGACATGACGCGACTGCTCATATCTCCATACAAAGGATAATTTGATGATAATACTTCTATGTTATTCACTTTACAAAAGCCTTCCCATTTAAAAATTGGAGCTCCCATTGGCAAGTTCAATTTCTTAGCTTCATCACTACGTGAAATAACACAACCATCATTATTTGACAAAATTGCAATAGGCTTTTCGCGTAAATTTGGATTAAATACGCGCTCACAAGAAGCATAAAAATTATTACAATCAACTAAAGCAAACATGGTAATAAAAGTACCCTTTTTACTTCGACTTTTTGATAGAATAATTCTTAAAAATTATTCCTTTCTACTCAACCAAGCATCTCTCAATGCTTTCTGATTATCAGAAGCTCCTTCGTTAATAACAATAGTATAAGAAGGATCTGGTTTAAAGGTCAGGTTTGTTTCTCGCATATTCCCTAAGCGCTCATAAATTACTTTAACCGCATCACCAGATTTAAAGGTTGTAACCGCTGAATTAAAATCTTGTGTATCACTTAAAACAAAATCTCCAACTTTAATAATCTTATCACCATTTTCTAAACCAGCTTCATAAGCAGAAGAACCAATACTTGCATTGCCAAAAATTTTACCGCTTCTAACACTTGCGCCAAAACGTGCTTGTGTATCATCTTGTGTTAAATTAACTCCAACATTTTCAAACACACGTTTCATATCTGGCATTTCGCTTTTATATATGTAACTATTAAAAAAAGTGTTTCCAAATTCTGCTCCAGCGTATTCTTTAAGTACATCTTGCAGATCAGGAATAGTATATGCTTGTTCGGTTTTACCAAGTTTGGTCCAAACTAATTTCATGTAATCGTCCAGATTCAAATCTTTTTCTCGCAATGATAAATCTAGCGCTAACCCTAATGCACTTCCGTAAGAATAGTACGATATAAAAGTGTTTCCTCTATTTACAGGATCAACAGATCGAGCAGCATCTACAAAAGGAGCTTGATAACTCATCTCAATAGGATTAAAGAATTGTCGTCCTGGAGAGTTCCACACATAATTAAACGTTCCGGAAAGACCTTTAACATAATCTTCCTGATTCATTAATCCTGCTCTGCATAATATTAAAGATGTATAGTAACTCGTAAATCCTTCAGCAAACCAAAGTTCACCACTCATGTTGGCTTCTTCAAAATCAAAAGGTTCTAAGGATTGCGGACGAATCCGTTCAACATTCCAAGCATGGAAAAACTCATGTGAAATAGTCCCAATATTTCTATCCATTCCACCATCTGCTAAACTTCTTGTTGACGTGCAAACTGTTGAGTTACGATGTTCCATACCATCGCCTGAAGCATTAGGAACATAACATGCTAAAAAATAATAATTGCCATAATCAAATTTAGGTAGTTCTCCATAGACAGCCTCTTGTTGTAAAACTACTTTTTTTACTTTTTCAAAATATTCATCCAATTCAGCATCTGTTCCATTATGGTGTAACACCAAATTCACCGTTTGTCCATCAACATCAAACGAGCGCACTCCATGATTGCTAATTTCTGTTGGGCTATCCATAAAATACTGAAGGTTTGGCGCATAATATGTATTCCCTTCTTGATGCTTTAATTGTGTGGCTACCTTCCAGTTTAAATCTTCACGAACGTTAAATGTTACTTCAATTTCATCTTCAGCTAAACTAGGTGCATACATAAATGTTGCTGGAATATTTAAATGTGCATGTGTTTCATCAATCTGAGCATAAGTACCTCCTCCTCGGTTAGCAAATAAGGTGTAATTGACAACAATTGTTCCATCATGTCCATCTACTTTCCAAGAGTAAGGATCTGGTCGTGTAGCTTCCAAAATATTGCCTTGTCCATCAGTTACATTAACGGCATAAGCATTTTTCATAAACTCATGTAACGCATAACGTCCTGGTGAAGTCCTACTCATCCTGAATTCTGTTTCACCTGCTTTTAAATTAGTAAAGGTTGCAGTAATATTAGCTTCATGGTGAACTGCATTCTCAAATGAAATAGAGTATGTGGATGAAACTCCATTTAAAGTTAGTTCTGTTGATGATTCTTTGCAATTAAAAAACACTAAAAATGCAGCTAAGACAAATAATTTTTTCATGATTGATAATGTAAATATTGTTTAAGCATCTAAGATAGTGCTTTTGGTGAATGACGGAAAATTATAAAAAATTAAAATTAACATTGTGCAATCAACAATTTTTCTACTTTTGCTCGCTAAAATTTAAACATGAAAACACTAAAGTATAATTTATATTTACTTGCCCTATTGACAACAAGCTATATGTCATTTGCTCAAGAAGTACAAAAAGAAGAGCAATTAGAATCAGTTATTATTTCTTCGAGTAGAATCAATTTACCTTTTAAAGAAAACTCTAGAACCATTACAGTTATTTCTTCAAAAGAAATTGCGCAGAGTGCAGCAACTAATGTTTCAGAATTATTACAACAAGTAGCAGGCATAGATATGAGGCGTCGTGGTGTAAATGGCATGCAAGCTGACTTGTATATTAGAGGAGGTAGTTTTGATCAAACCCTTTTGCTTATTGATGGTATTAAAGTAGAAGACGCTCAAACTGGGCATCATACCATGAATATGGCTTTACCAATTGAAGTGATTGAACGCATCGAAATTATTAAAGGTCCAGCAGCTCGTGTATTTGGACAAAATGCCTTTACAGGAGCCATTAATATTGTAACGAAAAGCGATGCTGATAATGTAAATGTGGCAGGTTTTCAGATTGGTTCGTTTGGTCAAGAGCATTTTTCTGGTACTGCAGGTAAAGATTTTGGAAATAGTTCTTTTATCGCACATGCATCAGTAAATACCTCTGATGGCTATAGAGATAATACTGATTTTGAAAATCAAAATTATTTTCTGAAAAGTAGCTTTAATAAAAACAATACTCCAATTGATGTTATTGGTTATTTTACTGAACGAAAATTTGGCGCTAATGGATTTTATGCGTCTCCTTCAGCTGTAAATCAATATGAAGAAACACAGAGTAGCTTAGTTGGTGTTTCAACAGCTTTTAAATCAGAGAAAATCATTGTAAAACCTCGTTTGTATTGGAAACGCAATCAAGACATGTATATCTTTGTGCGCCAAAATCCTGCTATCTATAGAAACCTACATCAAACCAATAAAATTGGAGCAGAATTTAATGCTTCTTATACATCAAAAGTTGGTGTAACAGGATTTGGTTTAGATATAGCCAAAGTATATTTATCAAGTAATAATTTAGGCAAGCGTGAACGTGAAATGGTAACTCTATTTTTAGAGCATCGTTTTAAGTTTGCAAATAACAAACTGGACATAATTCCGGGGATTGCTGTTAATTATTTTTCAGATTTTAAATTTCATGCCTTTCCAGGAATTGATTTAGGTTATCAACTAAATGACAACTTAAAATTATATGCAAACGCTGGATATACATACAGAATTCCAACTTACACTGATTTGTTTTATAGTGACCCAACTACTTTAGGAAACGAAAACCTAGATCCTGAAGAGGCCATTACAGAAGAGATTGGTATAAAATATTATGCTGCTAATTTTAATGCTTCAGCAGCAATTTTCAATAGAGATTCTAATAATTTGATTGATTATGTAAAAGAAAATGAAAGCGATTTATGGCAAGCTACTAACATTCAAGATTTAAATTCTTTTGGAGTTGAAGCGAATGCAGCATATGGTTTTGAGTCATTTGGTTTTAATCAAAATATAGCTCTTGGATATACTTATTTAAAAGAAAAATTAGATAGTAATACCTTTAAGTTTTCACGTTATTCAATCAATTCTTTGAAACATCACCTAACAGCAACCTATCGCTCACAGTACATTAAAAACATATCGCAAAGCATTGTTTACAAATTTGCAGAACGTACAAATGGAGAATCTTATAGTGTTGTCGATGCTAAAATTACACTAGACTTAGAATCATTTGAATTTTCAGTTATTGGGAATAATATATTTAATGCTGACTATACTGAAACTAGCTTAGTTCCAATGCCAAAAGGTAATGTGCTATTAGGTTTAAAATATAAGTTTTAGAAATTGATTATATACTTAAATTAAAAAACTCACTTATAAAAGTGAATTTTTTATTGAGTCTATTTTACACTTTTTTACATTCAACACGTTTTATTAACTTTGAATTATTAAAACCTATCGCATTTGAAATTAAATCTTCAAGATATTCCTCGTGTAAAAAGCATTACAAAGCAGGACTTTATCAAGTTTTACTTCAAACCACAAAAACCTGTGGTTATTGAGTGTTTTATTGAAGATTGGCCAGCATATTCAAAATGGAATTTAGACTATATGAAAACCGTTGCTGGTGATAAAGTTGTTCCTCTTTATGATGATAGACCTGTTGATTATAAAGATGGCTTTAACGAGCCTCATGCAAAAATGAAAATGAGCGATTATGTAGATTTGCTTAAAACTGAACCTACAAAATTTCGCATTTTTCTATGGAATATTTTAAAAGAAATCCCTCAACTTCAGAAGGATTATAATTATCCCGATTTTGGTCTTCGACTCATGAAAGGGCTGCCAATGTTGTTTTTTGGTGGCACAAATTCGTATACATTTATGCATTACGATATTGATTTAGCCAATATTTTTCACTTCCATTTTGAAGGAGAAAAACAATGTATTTTGTTTGATCAAAAGCAAAACAAGCATTTATATAAAATTCCACATTCACTTATCACAAGGGAAGATATAGACTTTTCAAATCCTGATTTTGAGAAATGGCCAGCACTTAAAAATGCACAAGGTTATATAACCAAATTAAATCATGGTGAAGTATTATATATGCCAGAAGGTTATTGGCATTATATGAAATACCTGTCTCCTGGGTTTTCAATGAGTTTAAGAGCTATTGCTAGAAACCCCTTAAACCTTAGTAAAGCGATTTATAACGTATTTGTAATGCGGAATTTTGATAATACAATGAGACGTTTTAAAGGTCAAAAATGGATTGATTGGAAAAACAAACAAGCCATTATTAAAACTCATAAAAACTTATCTTAATCTTTCCAACCCCAAGGTGCTTCAGGAGTTTCAATGGTTTTAGTTAAATCAAAACTTACTCTAAATACGCGATCTGTTCCTAATCGTCTTAAATTATACGTAAATTGATTATCCTCTAAAGTAATCCACCAAATATTTGTTGAAGCAGCTGGAATTATATTTTTAGTATGTTGATCTGCTGGAAATGATTGAATCGTTGCTTGACCAGAATTGGTTGTTTTTCCACCATACATGTTCACTTCATCTTCACTACCATCTTCCTGTCTATGGTCATGCTTTAATTGAATGCGATCATCTTCAAAAGTCAGCACCCAAGTTCTTGATTTATCATCTCCAACAAAAAATGGTATTCTTATTACATTGTCTTCACAAGATCTCACATGCATTACAAGTTGTTTCCCTCCAAAATCTTCATCATTTTCTGGAAGTTCAAGCTTCCCTTCAAATGATTTCCCACAAAGGGTTTGCAGGGTATTCCAAAACTCATTAGCTTCAGTAGTTACAACACCTTTCTGTTTTATAATCTCTTTTTTTACAAGGTCTTTGTCTTCCTTAATAGTTTCATTACACGACAAGAAGAAACAAAAACTAATTGCTACTAATAGAACTCTTTTCATAGATAGAATATTTTTTATGAAAATACACTTATTTAATCAATTGGTTAACTTTTTCATAAACCAAATGAGATTCCCATCCTCTATATAACAAATAATCAGCTAGCTTTTTTTTCTTTTTGAGTTTGTTGGTTTCTTTAATGTATGGCAGTCTCTTTTCGGCTAAAACATTGAATGTTTCGATGTAATTAGTCTCGTTAATTTCATTAAGTGCCTGATTTATATTAAATTTACCAACGTTTTTTTTCTTTAATTCTAAAGTTAAACGTCGTCGTCCCCATTTTTTAATTCTGAACTTACCACTTACATATGTTTTGGCAAAACGTTCTTCATTTAGAAAGTTATACTCCAAAAGATGGACTATTATTTGGTCTATGGCTTCAGGAATCATTCGCATTCCTATTAGTTTTTGCCGTACCTCTTGGTGACAACGTTCTTGATAAGAACAATAATTTTGAAGTTTCAATAAAGCTTCCTCAACAGTATATGTTTTGTTAGAGATCATTGTTGCAATTTAGTAACATTTTGTTAATAAGTGATTTACTCTAACTCATTGATTTATAGTTAAATTGACGAATATTAACAAGATTTGAATAAGAAAAATGATTAACTACTCTCTATGATAAAAAAATACTCCCTCGTATTTATAGTGTTTTTATGCTCGTTTTCCTATGGGTTTGGGCAATCTGATATAATAATAAGTCAATACATAGAAACAGATTCTGGAACCACTCCTAAAGGTATTGAGGTATTTAATGTTTCTGGTGCTGACATCGTCTTATCTGTTGCTAATAATCTTCAAATATATCAAGGAACTAATGGTGCCTCTTGTAATGGGGCTGCTTTAGTAAACCTGACAGCAGGAACACTTAAAGCAAATGAAGTATGGGTGATTGGCACGAGTAATTTGACATCTTACGCCACAACAAATGGTACAGGTCTAAGTGGAATAACTACTTTTACTTTTACTTTCAATGGTAATGATGCTTTACGAATTACTTTAGGTGGAACAGTCCAAGATATGTTTGGGAATTGTGGCTCTGATCCTGGAAACTCTTGGGTTGGTAGTGGTGTTGACTCAAGAAATAATAATTTACAAGTTAAAGGTGGTCTTTGTGATGGTGATATAAATGGCTGGACAGACCCAAGTGAAAGGTTTGATGAAATAGCAAATGGAGTTACAATGACTGGTTTTGGTAATTCGCCAGTAAGTTGTTCTTTCTGTACATCTCCAGCAGATCCTAATGGTACAATCGCAGGCACAACTCCTGCTTGTGCTTCAACAACATTAACTTATACAGGAACTGATACTACACCATTATTGTTGCTTAATTATTGGCAAATTAGTGCCAATGGAACAGATCAAACAAATGATGCTGTAAACACTTACAATGCAACTTCAACAGGAACCTATTATGTTAGAAAATATGATGTAGCAGCAGATTGTTGGTCCGCAAATAGTATAAGTTATAATGTGGTTATAGATTCTGCTATCCCTAACATTACAACACAACCTGCAAATCAAAATGAAATTATCCCTAATACAGCAACTTTTAATGTTGTTGCAGGTGAAGTAACTACTTATCAATGGGAAATAAACACAGGTTCAGGTTGGGGAATTATTACTGGAGCAACAACTAATACGTATATAACCGCATCAACATCTGCGCCAATGAATGGATATCAGTATCGTTGTGTTTTAACGAATACTTGTGGCTCAATAAACTCAAATGCAGTAACTTTAACATTAACAAACAATGCACCTAATAACGTTATTGATATTAGAGGATGTTTTGAAGATAATAGCGTGGTATTGGATTGGAATGCTCCAGCATCAGGAGCAACTCCAACAGGATATGTTGTATTTGCCTTAGATGGAGGGACAGATCCTGCTGGTACTAAAACAGATGCTAATACCTATACGGCAGATTCAAACTTTTCAACGGCAATAACTGTTACTCCTGCATCTTTAGGTAAAGTGGTTTACAAAGGGACAGCGACAACAGCAACTATTACTGGTTTGACTGAAGATAATAACTACTCATTTACAACCTACGCATATGTAGGTGATGCTCTTACTGGCTGGTCTGGTGGAGCCACCAACGGAAGTACAGTAACAAATGGATTAGCTCAAGATGATGTTAGAAATTTAATGGCTTCTCCAGATAATACTCAAGTTACTTTAAATTGGAATAATCCACTCCCAACATCTTGCTTTGATGAAATTGTAATTTTTGCAAATGAAGGAGCAGTATCGATTAATCCCACAGGTGATGGATCTGCTTATCCCGAAAATTCAGTTTACACAACACCTAATCAAGCTGTTTATAAAGGTAAAGGTACGGTGAGAACTATTACTGGTCTCACAAATGAAACTAATTATTGTTTTAAAGCTTACGTTAGAAGAGGTACTACTTGGTCTGATGGTATTGAGGTTTGTGAAACTCCTATAATTACTTATTGTAATGCAACTAGTAGCTCAGACGCATTTAATACTGGCATTACT
>Ga0316189_10000734_pt1 | contig 32723 bp, 27 predicted proteins | sample LowCovwburrow_MG_FD_204930 | JGI IMG/M metagenome (GOLD analysis project Ga0316189, IMG submission 204930) | Coastal sediment microbial communities from Maine, United States - Lowes Cove worm burrow | ecosystem: Environmental > Aquatic > Marine > Coastal > Sediment | place: USA: Maine...
CACGATTAGTCACCATCTTCGTCGGTGTCGCGGGCAAGCCGGACCCCGCGCTCGTCGCTGATCAGCTCCATATCGCCTTCGATGAGAACCTCATAGCCTTTTGACTCGGGTGCATCTTGCTCGTCGCGCTTATTGTCAGCAGCATCTTCGTCGCGGTCACCGAAATGGATAATTTGCTTCCATGTGCGGGTCAGATTGTCGCCAAATATAACGACAAGATCGCCCTCACTTGCCATGTCCAGCGCGGTCTGCACAGCGTCGGCTTCATCAGGGACAACGGAGATCGCATCACTGTTTACGCCGTTGGCTTTAAACAAGTCTGATAGCATGTTGGGGATTTCACCGTCGGCCCGACCACGCAAATTATCGTCGGCCTTGCAGATATATTGATCGAAGTGGCCAGCAAGGACTTTGACGCCGTCCTCAATGTCCTCGTCCCGGCGATCACCGGGCGCCGTTGTCACCAATATGCGGCGCCCAGCTACATCCAGTTTATCGCTCATTGACACAACCGCTTGGAAGGCTGCTGGATTGTGAGCGTAATCTAGGATCACGCGGAACGGATGCTCGTCAAACACATTCATCCGACCCGGCGCTTGGAAGAAACTTGTTGTAAAGGTCCGAAGGCCGTGGCGAATATCGTCTAAGTCCTTACCAAACGAATAAGCCATAGCCGCGGCAAACATTGCATTTTGCACGTTATGAACGGCTTTGCCCTCCATTGTAGCAGGGATCAGATGCGACCATAGAAGGGTCATATGCGTGCAGTTGTCATAGATCGCAATCAAGTCACCGTTCATGCCTTTTTCAAGCACTACGGCACGGCCACCCGCGTCAATATGGCGTTTTACCAAGCTATGATCTGTATGCATAGTGACATAGACGATGTTTTTGGCGTCACAGTAATCGGCCATTTTTAGGCAGTTATGGTCGTCAGCATTTAACACCACGCTATCAGTCGCGGCCTCGACAACAATGCGTTTTACCTCGGCTAATTGCTCAACGGTATCGATGCCACCTTGGCCTAAATGATCAGCGGAGACATTCAAACAGGCCGAAACATCGGCGTATTCATAACCCATACCGCTGCGGACCAAGCCGCCGCGCGCAGTCTCTAGCACCGCAAAATCAACCGTTGGGTCACGCAGCACCATCTGCGCGGACACCGGGCCAGTGGTGTCGCCTTTGACCGTCAACCGGCCGTCAACATAGATACCGTCAGTCGTCGTTAAGCCGACGGTATGACCGCATGCTTTTAAAATATGGCCCAACATTCGGCTGGTAGTGGTTTTACCGTTGGTGCCCGTGATGGCAGCGATAGGGATGCGGCTGGTGCTACCCTGCGGGAATAGCATCTCGACGACTTTCCCCGCCACATCGCGGGGTTGTCCCTCGCTGGGTGCCACATGCATGCGAAAGCCGGGCGCAGCGTTGACTTCGACAATAGCACCTCCGATATCCTTATAGCTTTGCGTGATATCATCGGTCAGGAAATCGACGCCGCCTACGTCAAGGCCGATCGCCATGATCGCACGGATCGCCATCTCGCGGTTATCTGGGTGAATTACATCGGTCATATCGATTGCCGTGCCGCCAGTGGATAAATTGGCAGTCTCCCGAAGGAAAAAGGCCTCTCCGTCCGGCAAAACGGTGGTTTCATCAACGCCCGCTTTTTCCATCAGACGGTTTGCCTGATGATCCAGTTCTAGCCGTGTAAGGACTTTCTCGTGACCAACACCACGGCGGGGATCACTATTAACTACGTCAATTAACTGGGCAATACTTGATTTACCGTCGCCGACCACATGGCCTGGAACACGTTTTGCGACAGCTACTAGCTCATTGTTAACGACCAGCATCCTGTGATCAAATCCAGTAATATAGCTTTCCACCAAAACAGCCCGACTGGTGCCTTGATCCTGTGCCACATGGAAAGCAGCTTCAACTTCTTCTTCGCTGTTTAAGTTGATTGATACCCCGCGGCCATGATTGGCATTGAGAGGTTTCAAGACAACGGGGAAGCCCACCCGACGGGCGCCGCGGATGGCCTCACGGGCGCTATAAACCATACGCTGCTGTGGTACGGGCAGGCCTAGATCGTTTAGCAGGTTATGCGTATCTTCTTTATCGCATGATAACTCGACCGCAATATGACGCGTTTCGCCGGTGATGGTCGCCTGAATTCGCTGCTGATGCTTGCCATGACCGAATTGTACAAGGCTATATTTATTAAGGCGGATATAGGGGATATCGCGGTCAGCAGCGGCATCAACAATTGATGCTGTGCTGGGCCCAAACGCATGGCGCTGTGCACGCTTAATAAAGCTGGTTAACTCGTCGTCCCAGTCGAAGTCTTCCTCAATCTCATAGCCAGTTTCAGCTTGGACGTCTGCAGGCAACAGATGCATCAATAGCTTGATGGCCAGCTCACCCGCTTCCAGTCCAACATCGCGGTGCTTGTAGGCATAGACCATATTATACTGGCGCGGCTCTCCGGTTGACCGTGTCCGACCAAAGCTGACTTCATTACCTGCAACGCATTGTAATTCTAGGGCAACATGCTCGGTGATATGGCCAATCCAGGTCCCTTCATCCTCGCGCAGACGTCGGATAAAGCCGCCTGCAGTGCGATATGAGCAACCATGATCTGCTAATCCGGGTAGGGCCTCAACAAGGCTGTCGATAAAGGCTTTTCCCAGTCGAGCCGAGGGCCACTCTTCAAGAATGCCGATGTCAATTATATGCCGTATGACCTTAAAGCGAGCCCAAGAATTTGGTCCCAAATAGACATTAGAGCGTATAATCTTCATCGATACTTCCCTTCAAATTCCTTGGTAGCTCGGGCCGCGGATCATATCAATCACCGACGCCAATATTGCATGAACCCTGACCATCAATGTGCGGCGCGAAAGCGACGCGACTAGTCATATCAAATTTTGATCCTTCACCCATGACATGCATTTTTAAGCCAAGCAAGGTCAGCGGGTCCCCGCTACGCGCCTGTGCGGCGGATGAATATTTTAGATCTGCCCCATCAATAATGGTCACAGTCCCGCTGCCGACAACTTCTAGCACCCCGTCTTGATCAATAAAGGCTGCTGTGTCTTCATCGACACCCATTCCAATCAGGAACGGATTATAAGCAACGGCTGATAGCAGCCTACCAAGGCGATTGCGCTGGGTAAAGTGCTGATCAATAACGGCCCAGTTTGTCAGACCAAGCCCAGGCGCAAATTTGGCTCCGTCCTCAGTGGGACTGCTGTTGGAGTCTCCGCCGCCCATCATATGATTGGACATGATCGACGCCCCCGCGCTAGTGCCAGCAATGTGAACGCCCTCTGCATTGGCCGTACGGATGGCCTGGGCCATAACGGTGCCGCCCAATATTGTTGATAGCCGCATTTGATTGCCGCCAGTGATAAAGACCCCTGTGGCTTGCTCAATTTCGGCGGCAAATTCTGGGTTGTCACAATCTTCTCGGCTAGTGATCGGGATATAGCTAGCAGCACCAGCGCCCAGTTCAAGAAAGAGCTCTTGATATACTGGGCCTGTTTCATCAAGTCGGCTAGCCGTTGGAATGATGACAATCTTTGCATCGCTGCCGCCGGCAAGCTTAGCGAATCGCTTTAAGATAGACGGTTTTTCTTTTTTGTTTTCGGCCCCGCCAATGGGGATCAAATAACCGCGTTCGAACCCCTCGGGAACTGGAGCTGGGCACATAATAAAATCCTAATTTCCTAGAGAACTGCTCATTTTAGCATCATGAGACCAGCCGCAGGTCCGATCATCTGTAGGTATCGAGAGGTCCCGAGACTGGATAGTGAATGGAGCGTGCTATGTCGACAGTTCAAATTTGCCCCCAACGTAATATAAGAAAGTCAGCGGTAGCAAGTATGTTTTGTAAGACGGGACAGTTTTCTTTGGACCAAAAGCTAAGCAGGTCGCTTTGCCGCCTACTTATTCGCCAGGCCAGACAAAATTTCCAAGACCTTGGCTACATCGACAGGCTTTGTCAGTACATCAGTAAAGCCTGCTGCTTTGTATCTACGGATATCCTCCGGCCCATTATGGCCAGTGACAGCGTATGCAGGAGGCAGCTTCGGATCGCTTTTTTGAAGCGCGTCCAGCACTTGCTCCCCGTTTAGCTTTGGCATGCCAATATCAAGGAAGACAGCCTTAAATCGGCCAGTTTCATACTGTTTGATAGCTTGCTCGCCGTTCTCGACAAAAACGCCGTCAATATTGGCGACCTCGAATAAGGCTTCTAGGACCTTGCGGTTGATCGCATTGTCTTCGGCCACGAAAACGGTGACGTTATTAATATCTGCCTCGGGAGCTCGTGAGGCCTCCTCGTGCATATCAAAGGCTAGAGGCAGTCGAACCTCAAACTCGCTTCCCTTGCCGGCTTCGCTTTTCACCTGGATAATACCCTGCATCGCATCAACTAGGCCTTTAACGATGGATAGCCCCAGCCCGGCGCCCTGATATTTCTTTGAATAGCCATCGTCCAATTGGAAGAAACGACTGAAAATGCTCTCTAAGTTATCTTGTTTGATACCGATACCGGTGTCACGGACAATAAATTTGACGAGGGATTGCTCGGCGTCAAAACTAACATGAAGGGTGATGCTGCCGTTTGGCGTGAATTTAACGGCATTGCTGAGCAGATTGGTCAGAATCTGACGGATGCGAATATCATCACCAAAAAATGTATGTGATGTTGGAACGTCGTTAATCAATTTAAAGTCTATTGGATCGGTGCCAGGTAAGTGTTGCACTGAGTTGAAGACATTGGCCAAGGTTTTCCGCAAATCAAAGGCTTTGTTCCTAATTTTGATATCATCGCGTTCAATTCTAGTTAGGTCCAATGTTTCATTCAACAAGGTTAATAGGGTGCCGCCCGCCTCCAAGATCATCTTGACATATGTTGTAGATTTTTCGTTAAGCTCCTCCATGTCAAGGACTTGTGCCATGCCAAGAATGCCGTTCAGGGGGGTGCGCAACTCGTGGCTCATGTTTGCTAGAAAGAGACTTTTAGCCTCATTGGCCGCATCCGCTGCTTGACGGGCTTCTATCAGTTGATTCTGCCGATTAACTTCTTCAGTGATGTCGTGAGCCGAACCGGCCATGCGTTTTTGCTGTCCGCTCGCTTCGAACATCGCTTGACCGGCCGCATGCAGCCAAATGTAATGCCCGTCTTCATGACGAATGCGATATTTAATATTATAGACGTCGCGGTTTTCTAAATGCGCGGTAAGTGCGGCCTCGACCCGGTCGATGTCTTCCGGGTGAATGCGCTGGGCTAAGTCATCATAGCTAGGCGTGAAGTTTTTCGTCTGCAGTCCCAGTAACTTCAACAGATGTTCGGACCAGAAAAGTGTGTTGTTCTCTGTGTCCCAGTCCCATAAGCCTGCCAAGCTGCCGCCTGCCATGGCCTCATACCTTTCGTTCATGACGGCTAGTGCCCGGTCAGAACCTGATAGCTGGTCTTGTAGTTTTTGTAGATATAATTCACGCGCTTTCCGGGCTGTGATGTCACGCTGAGTGGACACCCAATATTGATGCCGACCATTTTCATCCGTCACAGGTGCAATGGAGAGCTCTGACCAGAATTCGGTTCCATCTTTTCGGTAATTAAGGATGTCTACGCGAACAATTTTCCATTCTCGCAAATCTTGGCCAATTCGCTTTAGCGTTCCGGCATCAGTATTCGGTCCGTGTAGAATTCGAGGTGAGCTCCCGATCATTTCTTCGCGAGAATAGCCAGTTTCGTTAACGAAAGCCTGGTTACACCATACAATCGTGGGGCCGGGCCTATCAAGGGGCTCTGCCTGAGTAATCAGAATAGAATCCCTTGCAAAGTCGCCGATTTGACAGAGCAGCTGATCAAGCAAAGATTCTTTCTTCGTACTGTCCAGTGAGTGCATTGGTGATCCTGTTCAGGTCGCTCTAGCATTGACTATTTCCAGCTAGCGTCGTGATCATTACTATTATGATTGTGAATATAGTACAGTGGTTAATATAAAATAAATTGAGGTATATTGGGGTAATATGGCGGCATAAATTATGCAGAGCGTAATGATGTAAACGACTGTTTTAAAACGAATGCGTCCATATCGTCGACGGTTGGCGTGTCCATGCCGAAAACGACCTTGCCATCTTAAGGGAGGCTCATAAGATTTTCTGCATGATCGACTCAATTTTAGTCTGATCTTATATCCGCTGCGTAGAGAGCGCAGAGGAGATAATCCATGGTCACTTTTAGACATCTTTCAATCTTTATCCTTTTGGTATCCGCGATGAGTCCTGCAAAAGCAACTGAGGAGCTAACCTACAGCGTTCTACACGCTGAGGACGCTTTTGAGATCAGGCAATATGATCCCTACATTGAGGCTTACGTTGAAGTACCGCTGAACAATAGAAGCCAGCGGTCCGGATCGGCTTTCCGGCTGTTGGCAGGCTATATCTTTGGCAACAATATCCGCCGCCAAAAGATAGCCATGACAGCGCCGGTTATCAACACAGTCATTAATCAAGACGCAAACGATCAAGATCAACCACTCCCTAGCTCGCGTACCCTTGAAACCCCGACCCATTACCGGATGGCCTTTTCTATGCCCGCTGAGATGTCGTGGGATGACATGCCCAAGCCGGGTAATGATCAGGTAAAGCTTCAACAGGTGCAAGGTCACTTGAAGGCGGCGGTTCGCTACTCCGGTAATCGGAGCCGGTCCGTTGATCAAAAAAGTGAGCTGGCACTGTTGTCTTGGCTTTCAAAGCAGACTGATTTTCAAATTAAACAAGGCCCATACTATGCAGGCTACGATTCCCCATGGACACCCGCGAACAAGCGGCGTAACGAAGTGATGTATATCCTTGAGCGCGTGAAATAGAGCAAGTTGGAGTGTCGCCAATGACCAAGACCAAGCGAATAGCAATCATCGGCGCGGGGGTCACAGCCGCGAGCAGTGTTCGGGCGCTGCAAGGCTATGGTGCTGTTATTGATGTGTTTGAAAAAAGTCGCGGAGCAGGCGGGCGCATGGCGACCCGGCGGCACGAAGGCGGCATGACCTTCGACCACGGCGCTCAATATTTCACCGCCCAGTCTGAAGCGTTTAAGAATGCGGTCGGTGATTGGCGCGCCTTGGGGCTGGTGGCTGACTGGAATGTAGAAAGCGTCCCATACCGGATATCAGGCCAGAAATCAGACCAGAAATCAGGCCAGAAATCAGGCCAGAAATCAGACCAGGACCGCCAGCAATATGTCGGCACACCCCATATGAATACCCCGGTAAAGCATGAGATCAGTAAGGCAAATCTTCAGGTCGAGCGATTAGTCACGGGCATAAAGGCCTTGGGCGACACGGTTGAGCTATACGCGAATGAGATCAAACTAGGGACCTATGATTATGTCATCTCCACGGTGCCAGTGGATCACGTCGGGGCTATCCTGCCCGCTGATCAACAGCAGCTGAAAAAAGAAATTGCAGCCGTCACAGTAGCTCCCTGCTGGGCGTTGATGCTGGCGTTTGACAGCCCTACATCCATTGAAACTTCGCAGTGGCGCGGCGACCATGACAGCATTGCTTGGGTCGCAAAAAACAGCAGCAAACCCGGCAGAGATCATGAGGGGGAAAGCTGGACCGTGCATGCTAGGCCGGACTGGAGCTCAGCGCATTTAGAGCGGCCGGCGGACGATGTCGCCGCTGATCTGTTTGCAGCGCTGCAAGATGCGTTGGATATCAAATTACCACAGCCCGCTCATGTAACCGCCCATCGTTGGCGGTACGCACAAACCAAGGCGGCCCTTGGTCGGCCCTTCCTGACGGGGCTGAATAACCGCCTGTATATTGGTGGTGATTGGTGCTTGGGCGCCCGCGTCGAGTATGGCTTTTTGAGCGGCTATAAGATCGCCAAGGCTCTTATCGCCGCCCGTGATGGAGATTCTGCGGGGTAGGGGATCGCTATGCCCAAAATGCAGGAAAAGTCCGACCTGCCATCAAAGGTGTGTCCCGTCTGCCAGCGGCCGTTTTCGTGGCGTAAAAAATGGGCAAAGGACTGGGAGCAGGTTAAATATTGCTCCAAACGCTGCAGCGGCAAGGCCTCAAAGCGGTAAGGCGGCCGCCGCGAAATTGTCAGGCACCAATACCCTCGACCCTCAAATTTCTATGTCTATGGGTATTAATGTATTCTTAGATTGCAAATAATGCATGTTACGCTACCCTGACCCGGTTATGACCCGGTTACAAGCCTGACCCGGTTATAGATTGCAAATAATGCATGTAACGCAAGCCTGACCCGGTTATGACCCGGTTATGAGATGACTATGTTTAAAATAGGAATGTCTGTTTACTTGTGATGCGCCTCATGCACTTAATCACTATTGGACTCAAAATTGAGTTCGTGCTGAGATATTTCATGCACCAATCTCAGAGTAGTCTTTGGGTCTCTGAAAAATTGATAATAAGCTGTATTTCGAGAGGATTTTATTACACTTGCAATTACTTTAACGGCTTCGTTAATTGCATTATCTAGCGCTTTATCATTCAATATTTTGGAGTCCTGCATGAAGCCCACAAGAAATAGAACGTGATATGACCCATAAAGGAGAAAATCATTTTTTACAGGCTTGAGCTTTTGTAGCCTCAATTCTTCTTCAATGCTTTCTCGTTGAAATTCGATGCGTTTATATATTTCAAATGCAATTGCAAGTTTCTCAGCAGTGATGTTTTTGTTGAAGATGTCATTGTAATACTCGCCAAAGATTTTATCGGAGGCTCTTTTTGATTTATCTGGTTCTTGTAAGAAGTACGCCAAAATTATTTGGCCAGCCTTTAACGCGTCTAAAGTATTACCGTCAGATTCCAAAATACCATGTTGGCGTTTCCGAATATATTTAATGTCATGTGCTTTCAAGCCTTCTTCGATTAGCATTTGATAGGAATCGTTCGCCATCAAGTCGCGAGGGTAAATTCTATTTTGGCTATTTGTTGTCACAGATATTTTTTCAGAAAGTTCCGTTTCTTTAGCCTCAAAAATTCTTACGAGTATGGATAAGCCAGATACTTGTTCAGGCACTTCTTGATAGGCTTGGAACAATGCACTACACGTTTGAGCTCCGTTTACAATTTGTAAATCAGAGACTGATACGCATGGCCCTGTAACACGACTAGGATATGAAATATCAGTACCAACTATGGTTATGCCATTGTTATAATACCAAAATTTATAATTATCTTTTGCAGAAGCTGATTGAAAAATTTGTTTGTTTATGGGATTTCCTAGCCCTAGGAAACCTCGAATGTTAGCAGCAAATAATGTTGTATCTATTTTTTTGAGCTGCGCTTGACGGCTCAATATTTCATATAAGGTTTTGGCATTAATTGAACCAACAATTCCCCCAACATTTCCAAACCTATGTTCTATAACGCCTTCATCTAATAGCTGAACATTGTGTGTGGTGTTCTTTTGAACGGTTTTGCTGAAAGAGGTGATGAAGTCAACAATTCCAAATTCTTTCACAGTTATGAAATTATATCTTGAAAATTGATCGTTAACCCAATTTAGATGTGCTTCAGTTAAATATTCACCATTGCTGCAAAGCCATACAGTTAATGAAACGTTTGGATGACGAAATGCTTCTTTTATATCTCTAGATTTTTGATAAAGCTTTTGATTTACCCCATTATTACTTTCAATGTTATTGCTAAATATTCTATCCAGAAAAGCTGGTATTTCCCCTAAGTTTTTCCGTGGAAAGTTTTTTCGTGATGATGCTGCTGTCGAACTATATTTTGTCTGCACGATATGGATTTGATTATTGCCAACAATAAAGGCGGCATCAATTCCACAATCATCAAAACCATCGGTTATGGCAGATATGGTGTCTTCATTGCCAAATTCAAACATCAAGTTCAAAAAGAGGGCGGTTAGTGCGTTGGATTCATTCGGAAGATTATAGCTTTCCTTGAAAGGAATTAATCTGTCGTTTACTAGCCCCCAATCAAAGTCTCTCATGCTTCTCTCTATTCAGTTATCTTTAAGGATTATTTCCAAATAGAAAATAAACCTATAATTGTTTATATTACAACACAATTTACGCCAATCAATACTTTCTGTTTCATGAATAGAGGGTCTGCTAAGCATAAATACCCCAATAATCATTAAAGTTGTTGCAACTATGTCGATAACGAGTAATAATTTCAATCAATAATAGAAATAATGTATTTTATGGGGCGTTTATGGCGTATTCAATAGTTAAGCTTTCACAGCTAAATGTAAACCAACACAATGATAGGCATGGAGAGCTTCCTAGTGAAGATGAAGCTATAAAATGGTTACTAAAAAACCGTAGCAGCCACATGAAAAATTTGGCAAAGGACATTGCTTCAGAAGGTAAGGTATATGAGCCTCCGTTGGTTTTTAAAGGAGAAGATGGATATATAGTGCTTGATGGTAATAGGCGTGTTACTTGTTTAAAACTATTAAATAATCCAACCCTTTCTCCGAATGAGAGCTGGTTGAAGTTTTTTCAAAAACAAGCGGCGGATTTCAAAGGTGGAACTGTTCCTAGCTCTGCTGAATGTCGTGTAGAAACTGATTTAGATTATATAGATGAACTGTTATATCGAAGGCATACCGGCAGTCAGAGTGGTATAGGTCAGAGCCATTGGGATGATGTGGCAAAAGCCAATTTTGTTGAACGAAGTGGGAAAAAGACAAAAATCAACCTAGCCGAAGAGATCGAAAATTTACTAAAAAAATCAGAACTTGTGAGCGCTGGCTTTTCTCTACCCCGCTCAAATTTAAACAGGTTGTTATCAGGTCAATCACAACGAAATCGGGTTGGTATATCGCTTAAGAAGAATAAAATTACGTTCACACATGACCCTGAAACAGTGATGGTGGGTTTGAAGAAAATAGCAGAAGACTTAAAGCTAGGTAAAATTATACTCAAAGATATTTGGGACATCCAAGGAAAGAATAAGTACTTAAATTTATTAGCGTCAGATGACCTACTGCCAAAAGTAGAACATGCCCTAGATGAACTCTTAGAATTTAAATACCCATATCCCAAGGCAAAGAAAGTTAAAGAAGGCGGTAAGAAAAAAGATGACCCTAAGCCTGACCCCAAACCTGAACCAAAACCAGAACCGGCTTTTGATCCAGCAACTCGTAGTACCTTAATTCCGCAAGGATTTGAGTATAATTTACCCAAGAACCCAAAACTTAATCGGGTTTTGGCAATTTGGAATGAGTTGGAGTGGAAACTACATTTTGAGAACCATACAAATGCGATTTCCGTTTTATTTAGGGTTCTGTTGGAGCTTTCTATTGAGCACTATTCCTCTACAAAGGGTGTCGAAATACATCCAAATGATAAAATGAAAGTAAAGTTTGCTAAAATTACGAAGCATCAGCTTTCTGAAGGTAATTTGGATAAGAAGGATATGGAAGTTTTAAAAAAGTTTGCCAATACAGAGCCCCTTCTATCAGCACATACTATGAACCAGTATGTTCACTCTAAGAACTTTTCGCCATCTCCGGAACATCTCAGGCCAATGTGGGATAATCTTCAGAAGGTTATTCTAAATTGTCTTTGTTGTAAGTAAAAAGGGTCATAACTTAATGAGTGGCCTACCTCGGTTGAGCCGAAGAAAAAAACAAATTTTTGGTTTCTTGAAAGAAACCAGTCCAACGGGAATAGCAACTCTAAATGAATTGCGTGTAAGGGCAATGTGGGCAGATGGGGGAGTTATTGGCTCGCGCTCTCATGCAGACCATAAAAAATCTTTTAATCGTACCTTACTTAAGCATGGAGATCCTTTTGATATAATTGATTTGTCTAAAACATGGCAGGGAACACCCATAGTTTTAACCGTAGGAATATTTGCTCGTTGGGTAGTTTGGGAGTTAATAGAAAGAGGTTTTTTGTCTTCGATACCGAAGGCAAAGAATTTTGAATTGTACATGGGGCATGATGCCTGTACTGCTGTCATTAGAAATGCGGCAGTTAACCACGCTGTGATTGGAAACTGCTGTTTCTTAAACAAACTCTATCTGGTTGCAAATCCTTCCACAAAAGAAATGTTAGAAGAAGTGAGCGAAGTTCCTTGGTCAATTTTTGATGGGACGCAAAAAAAGTTACATTGTAAGACAGCGATACACAAATTATCACGCCTACCTAATGAAATATCCTTAGATAGTGACCGAATCTTGTCAATGTCAAAAATTAAACCTGGGAAATATTAAATTCGCTAATGTCTCAGATTCTAAGGACACTAAGACATTTTTTTTGATTGAACACAGAGTCATAAGAATTAAAAGGAGCTCTGAAAGGGTGTTGATATTTTCTAATATTAAAAAAACACTCTGCATGAATATTAATATAAGTGTTTCATTGAGAATATTCAAGGAGCATAGCATTATTTAGTTTTCTTCACATAGGATGTTTGACGTTGAAACTCAGGTAATGATAAACCCTGTCTAGATCGTTCTAGGGTGAGTTCAGAGAAGCCAGACCCATGAAACCAATAAATAAAATCTACAGAATTTGTTTCAGGGTCATCATCATAAAACTCAGAGAAGCTTTCAATGAAAAATTCTTCAAAGTCCTCAATATCAAATTTGAACCACTCCCCGCTATACCATTCCCCAGCTAAAGCTGTGTGAATATGCCTCTCGATCTGGCGGACATTAAAAAAGGGCTTAACAGCAACAGTCACCATGTCTGGCAACCATGTTTTTGCATCTTTATTTAGTCGACGGTCTGGGTTTTTTGTAGTTCCTATCTTATATAAATCTCCATTCTTAATGAGATATATCCACCCGTAATCTATAGGATTTACACCAAAGACCTTTAAGTCGTATTTGAATTTATTTTCCATGCATTAATGCTATCAAAGTAATTTGGTTACCGCGCCCCCAATTCTCGTTGAATATTTTCAATCGAAGCCAGAGCGTCACGGCGCTCGTGGCTTTCTGGTGCGCTCATCGCTAGGGCATTGAAGCATGCTCTTAACATTCCTCGCAGTTCGACCCCGCCAAACACTATGCAAAAGCAGCATTTGCTAGAGATGTAATAAAGCGCCAAAAAGACACAATAAACTTCGATAACTTTAAGCCTGTTCTAAATTTAATAAAGGCAGTAGTCGCTGATTATCAAACTAAAATATAACCAACTAATCTACTATTTTTCCAAAGCATTCAACAGCATCGCCTCCGAATTTTATTGACGTACCGGTCAGTCATTAGCTTCTAACAAGTCATGAGCCACCAGCGTATCAACAAGATCATATAGGTCCCAAACCGGAACGCTTAAACTTTCTGCGATATCCACTAGTGAACTGTTGCCATCACAGAAGCTAATCAAGTCCATCATTAGCTTTACTTGCCCGCCAGAGCTTTTTGTAGACAAGGTTGGATAGAGACCACGCTTTCCCATCTGTGGCTCACACAAAACTGTAGCGCGATATTTTTTATTCTTTTCGATTGCCTCAATAGCCCTGCGAAGTGCCCAATACCCTCCATTCAGTCCTTCTGGTGTAACAACATTTTCGAGGTCATCTAAGGATGTATGATACTCAGGATATTGGCCATACTTGGTACGCATGATGGAAGCAATTGGGAGATCTATACCAGGAGCACAGTATTGACGTTCATCACTTCCACGATCAAGCCAAGTATAAATCTTGTAATCAGGGTCAGTATTTTTGAGGACATGCTTAGCAATGTGATCGCTAAGTGTCTTTCCATTGCGAGATGGCAAATATGAATATGCCCGATTATCACCAACGCAGCTAACATTGAATCCAGCAAAGACTTTTTCCCTCATATGGTCATGATGAAGGCTAAGGTATGTAATAGAGCCGATAGTCTCGGGTATGAATACGATCCTATAGGTGTAATCAAGTTCGTTCAGTTCTGATAGCCATTGCGCCAAGTACGTAACAACGGTTGGACCAGATAGTTCGTTATTCGCCATGGATGGATGGCAAATGTATGTGCTAATGAATACTTCTTCTGAGCTTTTCCCTTGGATTATAAGCTCTCCAAAATTCAGCACTCCATCAAATAGATTTGTATCAATTTTAACGTAGTATGTACCCTCTTTGAGGTCATTGAATTGCTCTTGGGATAAACAGAAACCCCACCGCTGTTTATAGTAACTGGTTATATACGGAATGGCATTTGGTTGTTCTGGTAATGTGTATAAATGCTCTTTTAAATCGGCGAATTTAACGTTGCCTTCAAACGGCGTACTATAACCTAATAAGTGAAGATTATTTTCGTTAAAGTCGCAAATTTTTTCACCGCTAGGTGTAATAATATAAGCCTCTTTGACATTCCATTCTCTTGGAACAGTCCAGTCAAATACGCTCGTTCCACTAGATACTGAATTTATTTTCAAATTTGGAAGATGACGCTTTATAAGCCCTAGAGTATCTCTTACACCTTCACCTGTAATGCTCCTGTTTATAGGCCAAAGCTCTTTAGCAAATTGATGTATATCCGCGCCAATCATTCTTTATCTCCATATATAAAAAGATTACCTTCAGCATTGCCGCTATTTATTAAATCTGAAATAAAATCATACATCTGGCTTACTCCAACTGTCCTCAGACCAGCTTTTGTTTTTGGTCGATCGCCAGCATATAATCCGCGCTCCCACATCAGTTCACCAGCTGGATTTACATGGGTCAAAACGTGTCTTTCAAGGTCTCTGACATACAGTTTAAAATCTCTTTTAGATGCAGTGCCGCTTTGATCTATATACTCCCCAGTAAACGTCTTGAAATACCTGTAATCAACATTTAAACATTCCTCAATATAGTGATAGAAAGTCATGCTGTGTTGATCCTCAAGATCGAGGGAAGCGATTTTTCCATTGAATTGATGTATCAAGCCAAATGGGCTATCTTTCCCATAGCCACTCTCGTTTACTAATCCGTTGAAAAGTTCTGCCTCTTTACCCAATACTGCAAACGAATATATAGGATGCCCGGTTCTTACGGTACCCTTCCTTTTTCTGGCTATCTCAGTAAGCGCGCCCATCTGAGAAGGGGTGCTTCTGATATCGAATTCCTTTGAACGAGGAAAATCGAAATTAAACAAAGGAAGAATTAACGTTCCAGAGCTACCTAAGCATTCCACAAAGCTATCAAGAATGTCATCAGGTGATAATGCCACACCTTCGCGTCTGGCATTGATGAGGGTTCTCTTGATACTGCTGTGAACCAGCAACATGTCACCGCTTTGAACACCACATCTCATCCATTGTTCAGCTAGTCTGTCAATGTAGTCCGACCTATTAGTCACTTGATTCTCGCCTTTCAGCCACACGCTGTTGAATTACTTTCATTTCAGCTTTCAGCTCGTAAAAAGATTTCATCTCACACTTCCTTTGGCTTTGAGTATATTGAGATCCCCCTATTTTGCTAGATACCTTTTCGCTGCGTCATTGTTTGTGATTCAAAGCCTATTGGTTACAACAGTCATTTTTTACCATGATTTTTCGGATTGTGGAGCAATTCGATATAACGAATATGTCATCTTTAGCATCCTTGTCGGGTGTGTGGTTTCTGCGCCTGATCCGCTCCCGACTTAACAAGTGAAAAAAACTTTCCGAAATGATTGTCAAAACCACTGTTCACAAACTCAATCAGTACTTGAGTGATCGCGTCAGGCTCAAAGCGTTGGGGGCTGCCATAAACAGATCAGTGTTTGCTGGCTTGCGGTTTTCGCTATCATAGTTTCACGTACTGCCTTCAGGCTTGTCACCGTCCATCAGCAGCATGGTTTTCCGGGCGTCTTTCAGGCTGGACAGCGTCCGGCAAAGCTGATCATCAGCCACAAAAATAAGGCGGCGTACCGTCACGATTTATTATACTGCTTGAGCGTCGAGAAGGCATCCAGAGCCTGTTGGCGGGATGTTTTTAAATTGACCACCGGCTGGGGGTAGGTCCCGCCCAGCACAATACCGGCTTCCTTTAGCACGTCCTCGGGCGCCTCCCACGGTGCCGCTAAGTGTTTGTCTGGGAGGGCGGCCAACTCGGGCACATACTCGCGGATATATCCACCTTGTTTGTCGAACTTTTGGGCTTGGCTGACGGGGTTGAAAATACGGAAATAGGGCGCTGCATCCGCCCCTGATCCGGCCACCCACTGCCAGCTAGCGCTATTGCTGGCTAAATCTGCATCCACCAGCGTCTCCCAGAACCATTTTTCGCCGTCCCGCCAATCAATCATTAAATTTTTCACCAGGAAAGAACCAACAACCATGCGAATCCGGTTATGCATATAGCCGGTCTGATAGAGCTGCCGCATCCCAGCGTCGATGATCGGAACACCTGTTTGCCCGCGCTGCCAAGCGGTCAATCCCTCCGGGTCGTCATGCCAAGGGAAATGATCGAATTTCTGCTGGTGATTTTCGTGCGTAATGGTCGGAAAATGATAGAGCAGATAGTAAGAAAATTCGCGCCATCCAAGCTCCGAACAGAAATGTTTCAGATCTGTGCCTTCGCCCACATCGCGGGCGGCATGCCACACGGTGTTAGGCGAGATTTCGCCCGTTTGAAGGTAAGGGGATAACCGTGACGTATTCGGCTTTGTCGGGAAATCGCGACCAGCTTTGTAGCCATTCAAGCCTTCATCGATAAAATCATTCACACGCTCCAAGGCACCCTCTTCACCGGGCGCCCAAGCGTCCATCATCGCCTCATCCCACCGTGGATCCACGGGAAGTAGCTTCAGGCTATCCAGTCCTCCAGCGTCACTGTCTTGAGTGAGATCTAAGGCCTCGGGTACAGGTAAGGGCTGGCGAGGCGGAGCGGCAGCATTACAGCCGCGGTAATAAAACGGACTGAACACACGGTACGGTGTGCCGTCTGGCTTGCTAACCTCCCACGGCTCCCACAGGAGCGACCCATTGAAACTGAGCGCGTCAATGCCAGCTTCGTCCAATTGCTCTTTGATCATGGTATCTCGTTTGATGCGCCAAGGCTCATAACAGCGATTCCAATAGACGCCTTCAACATCATATTGTTCGCAAAGTGATTGCAGTATATCTTCCGCCTCGCCGCAGTAGACCGATAGCTTGCCATCGAGTGACTGACTGAGGGATTGCAACGAATGATGCAACCAAACACGCTTTGCCGCGCCCAATTTCCAAGGCCCAGCGTTTTTATCGTCCAGAATATATATCGGTAGGATTTTACGGCCAGACTCGGCAGCCTCGGTAAGGGCGGGGTTGTCGCCGAGCCTTAAGTCTTGACGGAACCATACAATTGAAACGGCAGTCTTGGTCATATTCATATTCTAAATCCAATTTAGACTCTTTACGAAGACCAGCGATTTTAGATGCATTTTTGCCAAAACCTACCGGTCGGAAGGCCCCTATTACAAAACTGTGACTTGGAAAATCAGACTAAGCTGATAAGGTCAGGCATGAAAATAAACTCAGGAGAGTGATGATGAAGAAAATATTAGTGGCCGCTGTGGCTAGCCTGTCAATGGTCGGTAGTGTCGCCGCTCAAGATTCCAGTGCCGATAAGATCACAGCACAGGATCTTGGCAATGGCATATATATGCTAGAGGGGCCGGGCGGTAACATTGGTGTTAGTGTTGGCGAAGACGGTGTCTTTGTGATCGATGATAAGTTCGCACCGCTAACCGATAAGATCTTGGCTGCAATCGGGGCGGTGACCGATAAGCGCGTTGATTACGTGATCAACACCCACTGGCACGGCGATCACACGGGCGGCAACGAGAATTTTGGCAAGGCAGGGTCTGTCATTATAGCCCACGATAATGTTCGCGTGCGGATGGTCGATGCAGAACGGGGCGGCGAAGACGGCAAAGCGCTTCCGGTGATAACTTTCTCTGACACGACAACTTTCCATTATAACGGTAATGAAATTCATGCATTTCACCCGGGTAATGCCCATACGGACGGTGACGCGATCATTCATTTCCGCAATTTAAATCTTATCCACAGCGGTGACATCGTGTTCAACGGCATGTATCCTTATATCGACGGTGGTTCGGGCGGTGCGTTCGATGGCTATATTACCGCATTAGAGACATTAGCCGCGATGTCAGATGATGAAACTGTGATTATTCCGGGGCATGGTCCGATGTCTAGCAAAGCGGATATCGAAGCTTCGATTGTTATGCTGAAGGATGTAAAAGGCCGCATTTTGAAATTGATCGCCGACGGTGTCTCTATGGAAGAGGCAATAGCAGCAAAGCCGCTGGCCGACCTGCATGATGATTGGTCTTGGGGATTTATCACCAGCGACCGTTTTGTCGAACTATCATACGGGCTGTTGCAGTAAAGCAAAGGCCGGGGGCACGAGTATCGCACCGGGTATGAGCTAGAAGGTTGTTTGTACCTTCAGCGCAAAAGTTGGTTTGACGGACGACGCACGAGTTTCAAGACGCGTGATAGCTCCGTCGGCCAAGTTTCCGTCATAGATCGTCCGGTCGAAATGTTTCTTGTCAGAAAAAGCTTGTCGCACTTCCAAGCGAATTTTCGTGCCTGACCGAAATTTGTATTCGCCGTATATATTGCTAAAATGCAAAGCATTCGATCTAACTTCTTGAAAACTAAAGTCTGTTCGGTACATCTTCGAGCGTTTGTGAATCGACGCGCCCCACGTAACACCGATACTTGGAAAATCTTGCTGAAAATCGAGATTTATAAAATGTTTGGGCTGGCTGTTTAAAGGGCGTTTTTCCTGCAAGAACGCGTCTGTTGTTTCGGTATCGCGGTAACGATAGTCCGTGGTAATCGAAACGCTGGGGATATTAATAACGCTCAGGTTCAGGGTGCTTGATATATTAACGCCTAGGCGGCTTGCGCTACCAATGTTGCCGATACCGATGATGCCGGGTTCAATCTCAAGTTTTGAGATATGATCGCTAATCGTATCTCGGATGATCTCAACTTCGAAGCTACCTGCATTGTTGGCCAGACGCTTCTCATAAGCCGCTGATAGGCGCCATGTTTTTTCTGGCTCTAAATTCGGGTTGCCAAAATCGATAGTATTATCGTCGGTGTTCCGCCTCGCAAAGAAATTCCCAAGATTGAGCTGGCTTACCAGATATTCACCCACAAATCTGAGCTGGTTTTGGTCGTCGATGTCGTGCCTGACCTCTAGGCGAGGCTTCCAATACTGGAAACTCCGACTGTTAACGTCCCCTAAGGTCCGCTGATTGATCGTCGAAAACTCTCGGTTTATGGCTGATTGGAGCGATGTTTTCCCCAAGGATAGGGAATGCGTGACAAACACCTCATATCGATCTTCGTCCACCGACGATGCGTCGGCGGGGTCATCAAAAAACTGCTGGCTGACATATTTTCCTGTAAAGGCGGCTTCTGCGCCATACTCAAAAGTGTGCTTATCCCATATCGTCTTGGCTAGCGATACTCTTGCAATTTGCTCTTCAGATTTAGCCTCCTCGGTCAGTGAGAAAATCTCACTCATTACCCCATCGGCGATAAAATCTTGCTGTGTTGTTGCAGAATCGCTGCCACTGTTGACCACTAAGGCGGCCTTCATGCTACCAAGGAAGCCAACGTCTCCTTCATAGTCAGCGGCGATTTCCCATTTGTCTTCCGGCGATCTGAATAAAAAGACCTCCTGGCCGAGCAAGGTGCTTTGATCGAGGGTATACTGGTCTTCAACTCGAGGGCTTTGGAAGACTTCATCCTCATATAATGCGTTTAGCTGAACGATATGGCTTGAGCCCAAATCGTATCTAAGGTTTGTCGATAGCCTATTTTTGGGCCGACTACTGTTTCGGCGCTGATCCCGGTATTCGTCGGGGCTATTACCCAAGTAAAAGCGCTCCTCAATATCTTTTTGAGCGCGCTTAAACGGGTCGCGATTATAACTCACTGTATAATCAAATCGGCCCTTTGTGCCGCTGTGGGAAATCAAAAGTTCAGGAGTAAAATCTTGGACCGAGTTATACTGGAGGGTGCCTTCTACGATTGTTGCGCTTTTGTCAGCTTCCGCCTGGTCGAGAATAATGTTGATAATCACTCCCTCGCTGCGGATGTCTAATCCCTCGGCAGAATCTCTGATAAGCTCAATGCGCTTAACCTGTCCAGATTGTATCCGTGTTAGCCGGGAAGAGATATTGTTTGACTTGCCAGACACCCGTCGACCGCCAACCAATATTTGGGCGCCCGTCGATCCAATGCCTCGCCCGCCTTGAGAGTTGTTTAAAGAATTTAATATACTGATCCCGCCGGGAACATAACGAATCATGTCCAGCACAGTCACCGGGCGATACTGTATGAAGAAAGGTGCTTCATAAACAACCGTTCCCGATTTCCGGGTTATGGGCGTGGCCGACAAAGCTACAGAGTCCGAGGCTTCATAGTATGCGCTCTCAGAGGCTTTGCCGTCGGAGATCATGCCTTCAGAGGCTGCTAGAACAGGCTGAGCTGCGATTAAAATAGCAGCAGCAGAGACTGTAGAAAACTTTGTCAGAAATGTCATATTTACCTGTCTAAATTAAAGCTGTAGCCAGCGAGTTGTTACCACGCTAGCTCTCTACGATGCTACGCGAGCCTTAGATACCCTGTTTGCGGTGAAGCGTGCCTTTGGTACGACCAATTCAATTGATGGGATCAGTTAATGTGTATATGCCCCGCGCCTATGAACAGAGGGGCCTCGAAAATAGAAGCGATTAGATAATAGCTTGTGCTATGTTAGACGAATAGGGCAGCCTCAAATACGGGTTTTAAAGCATTTTATTAGGGAAGGAATTGACATGCTAGCGAAGGGTTCTTTTACAATTCAAATCACCCCATGCGATGACGGTGATCACAAAGCGGGGCGCTTGTTATTGGATAAGAAATACGAAGGGGATTTGATAGGTACAGCGGACGGTCAAATGCTGAGCTACCGATCACAGACGCCCGGCTACGCTGGATATGTAGCGATTGAGCGCGTCACAGCGTCTTTGGGTAAAAAAGAAGGTGCCTTTCATTTACAGCATCATGCCAAGTTGATAGCAGGTGAAGGTGAGCCGTTTGTATCGGTCGTTCCGGGATCAGGTACAGGTGATTTTATTGGCTTGAAAGGTGACCTCAAGATAATCATCGAAAAGGGTGAGCATTTTTATGAATTTGATTATACGCTTGAATAATCTAGATTTTTATCAAGTTGTTTATTTTTTTGCCATCCAACCAAAGAGCTTCCGAGCCGGGAAAATCCAGATGATTCCAGCGATTAGATAGTAGAGAATTTGAACGCCTAACCACCAATCTGCGATAAGATCACCAACGGCGGCAGCCGCGACGGCGTATATCGCCAACCCTAGTAAAAGGATGCCTATGCCGACGAGATTTTTGCCGCGAGGTTTAGCATCAGTTTGATAATCTTTTTCCATATTGCCCTTCTACGACTTGCGGCCAAATCGGTCAAGCGCTGCGGCTATGATACGCTGTGTTTCTGGCCAAAGCGCCAAGCTTTTAATCTCCGCTAGGTCAAGGAATTTCGCGTCAACTGCGTCAGTTGCTGGCGATAGCTCGCCATCAATGATCCGCGCAGCATAATCGATCAAACTATAATGCGTCACAACCAAGTCTTGGGGGTCTCTTTCAATATAGTCAGCCGTGTCAATCAGCCCCAGCAGCTTAATGTTTAACCCGGTTTCTTCGCTAACTTCGCGGATTGCGCACTCTTTCATTGTCTCGCCCAGCTCTTGCTTGCCGCCGGGCAGGCTCCATTCCCCTTTCCGCGGTGATTTGCCACGCTTAATCAACAAACATTTATCACCCTGCAAAACGGCAACCCCTACCGCGACAATCGGTCTAGTCGGATATTGGCGGTTATCTGTGAGATCAGGTTGGTCTTGCATAAGGTTTCGCTGCTTTGTCTATTGGTCAATGGAAGGAAAGAGGGTACGGTTATTCTTCTACCAAGGTCTACAAAAAACGAGGCAGAATTATGTGCGGGCGATTTATACTCACCTCACCAATCGAGTCGATCAGGCAGACCTTTGGTGTGCCGGCAAACACCGCGATACCAGCCCGCTATAATATCGCGCCGACTCAGCCTATCCTAGCTGTTAGACTAGACGAGGCTGGAGACCGCGAACTTGCTGCACTTGAATGGGGTTTGGTACCAAGTTGGGCTAAGCAGCGACAAGATAAACCGCTGATTAACGCCCGGTTTGAAACAGCAGCGGTGAAGCCATCTTTCAAGGGAAGTTACAAGCGGCGCAGATGCTTAGTGCCCGCTAATGGCTGGTATGAATGGAAAACACAGGGCGGGGAAAAGCAGCCTTGGCTTATTGACCATGCCGGCGGCTCATTGATTGCCTTCGCCGGGCTTTGGGACACATGGCATGGGTCGGACGGCGAAAACTGGCTTGAAACCGTCGCTATTTTAACCAGCGCTGCAACGGGCCCGCTCAAGAAAATTCATCACCGACGTCCCCTTGTTCTGGATACGGCTGAATTTGCCGACTGGCTTGCGCCGCATGACCCTCTCCCTAGGGGATTTGATACGCGGTTTCATTGGTTGCCCGAGACAGCCTTTACTTGGCGGCAGGTATCAAAGCGCGTTGGCAATGTCCGCTTTGATGATGCTTCATTGCTTGATCCCCCGGAAGATACCCTGCAAGGTACGCTTCTGTAAGATTGCGGAGAGCCTCCAATGAGCGATAAACTAAACATCTATCAATATACCGATAATGGAATCGGGTATCTGGTCTTTAACCGCGTTGAAAAGCATAACGCCATGTCCATGCAGATGTGGTTTGATCTGGAGCGCGGCTTGGCTATTCTCGACAGTGATCCTGCAGCGAAAGTTATTGTTCTCAAATCTAATGCTCCTCGGACGTTCTCGGCAGGCGGTGATATTGCGCTTTTCCAAGAGATCGCGGATAATCCAGACATGCGTGATAAATACCGTCTTGCTATCCGAAATGGACAGCGAGCTGTTGCTCGAACGATGAAGCCAACAATCGCGATGATCAACGGCGGGTGTTTTGGGGCTGGAACCACCATTGCAACGCACTGCGATTTTCGCTTCGCTAGCACGAATAGCTCGTTCGGTATAACGCCTACTAAGATCGGTTTGGTTTACCCCCTAAATGATACTCGTCAACTGGTTGACTTGATTGGAATAGCGATGGCCAGACGCATGTTGTTGACGGCTCAAATCCTCTCAGGTGACGAGGCTTTGACCTGCGGCCTGATCGATAATTTATGCGATGCAGATGCCCTGGAAGACGCAGTTAAAGTCTTTGCGGAGACGATTGCGAGCAGATCACAATATAGCGTACAGACGATTAAGAAAACGCTGCGCTGCGTTATGGATGGGCAGGTTGATGATGACTTAGAGACGGCTGAATGGTTCAATCAAGCACACGAGGGGGAGGACTTTCACGAGGGTGTCTCTGCCTTCCTAGAAAAGCGGACGCCAAATTTTAAGTGGTCCAGCGATCAAGAGTCCTGATCATTAGGTCTAACTAGATTTGGCCGATCCTTTTCATCAATCAAGGCAGAAAGCACCTCCCAAAAACCGGCGACGGCGTCCGCTCCAGCTTGTCTGTATGCCTTCGCGATACGATCGCGCTGAGTGGCGAAAAGAGCATGCTCTAAGGCTTCGCCTTTTTCAGTCAAGGTCAAAAGACGTTGCCGGCGATCAGATGCTCCGGCTTTCGATGTGATCATATCATCATCAATAAGCTGCGCCAAAACCCGAGATAGCGATTGTTTGGTGATTCTAAGGAGTTTCAACAAGCCCGACACGCTCGTTCCCGGATTGCGACCGACAAAGTAAAGAACGCGGTGGTGCGCACGGCCATACCCTTCTCGAGCTAGCATCTCATCGGGGTCTCGCGTGAAGTCGCTATAGGCGAAATATAAGAGCTCGATCCCTCGGCGCAGTTCTTCTTCCCGCAGGTACAAAGTGGGGTGATGTGATCGATGATCAGCCATAATTTTTATGTTCCGAATAATACGTCAGTTATATTGACTTATATTAAGGCCAATGTTACCCGTGACAAGAAAAAACAGCATGACGCGGTGGCTATTTCTTATTATTATAGTGAGGAAGCACCTTGGCAGGAGATAAGTGATGCAAGATATCCCTTTTGATCAACGCGATGGATGGATTTGGGTCGATGGCAAAACAGTGCCTTGGAAAGACGCTAAAGTTCATGTTTTGACGCACGCGCTGCACTATGCCTCCTCGGTATTTGAGGGGCAGAGGGCTTATAATGGGAAAATCTTTAAGTTAGAAGACCATACCGACCGGCTATATCGCTCGGCTGATATCTTAGGCATGGAGATTCCCTGGACCAAAGATCAGATTAACGAAGCCTGTTATGAAAACTTGGCCAAAAACGAACTGGTCGACGCCTATCAGCGCCCAGTTGTTTGGCGCGGTGCGGAAAAAATGGGTCTATCTGTCAAAGGGACGGAAATTCATGTTGCTATCGCCACCTGGAGTTGGCCGTCATATTTCTCGCCTGAAGCTCGGTTAAAAGGGCTTCGTCTTTGCATGTCTAATTGGCGCCGGCCTGATCCGATGACAGCCCCAATTTTAGCAAAGTCAGCGGCAAACTACCCAATCGGCTGTCTGTCAAAAGATGAGGCCGAAAATCGCGGCTATGATGATGCTCTGCTTCTCGATTGGGAAGGCTATGTCGGCGAAGCCAGCGGCGCCAATATCTTTTTCATCAAAAACGGTGAGTTGCACACGCCTTCACTGAAGTGTGTCTTGGCGGGGATTACACGGGCAACCGTAATCGAAATTGCGCGTGAAAAGGGCATGAAAATCTGCGAGCGAAATATCCGGCCAGAAGAAATGGGTGATTTTGATCAAGCCTTTTTAACCGGTACTGCTGCCGAGGTGACACCGCTCTCAGAGGTAGGAGATTTCCGTTTCAAAGCAGGTGAAGAGACTATCGATCTGATGAACTCCTATGATGCTTTGGTCCGGGGCAAGTAGAGAGTTAACGTTCTTTGTGAACGATCCTGTACAGCCAGTCGCAAACTTGCCATGTTTTCGCGATAATCGGTGTTTGCCTTGGGCGCTGTCTGTGCTAAACGAGGACAGGCAATCTGTTGATGCTTAAGGCCTGAGTGGTCTACACGGCGGTAAATTTGAATGGAGACTATCATTGGCGTTTAAAATGTTAAGCAAATTCGGTCTAGCGGCTGCAATGTTCGGTGCTCTGGCCGCTTGTTCGTCTGGAGGCGAAGACAAGTATGTCGCTCGCGATGTCGAAGTGCTTTATAATCTGGCAGCTGATGCGCTGGATAGAGGGCTGTATACTAAGGCTGCAGTCTTCTTCGATGAGGTGGAGCGGCAGCACCCTTATTCGGCTTGGGCAAGGCGGTCTCAACTGCAAGCCGCTTATGCTAACTATATGTCAAATAAGTATGATGATGCAATCTTGGCCGCCGAGCGTTTCTTGCAGTTGCACCCCGGTAATAAAGATGCAGATTATGCCTATTATTTGATTGCTATCAGCCACTATGAACAGATTGTTGGTGTCGGACGCGATCAGGCAAATACGCAAAATGCCTTGAACGCCCTAACCGAGGTTTTGCGCCGCTTCCCTGAGAGCGAATACGCACAAGATGCCAAGCTAAAACTTGATCTAACTAATGATCACTTGGCGGGCAAGGACATGTCGGTCGGTCGTTTTTACTTGCGTCAGAACGCCTATCTTGCAGCGACGAAGCGGTTCCGTAATGTTGTCGAAAACTATGAAACAACAAGCCATGTCCCAGAGGCAATGCACCGTCTTGTTGAAGCTTATCTTGCGATGGGTGTCGAAGCCGAGGCACGGCGTGTTGCGGCTGTCTTAGGGCACAACTATCCGGGCAGCAGATGGTATACGTATTCTTTCGAATTGCTTAACGGCAGTCGATAACCAGTAGGCGCTTCTTTGCGCCGGTAGTGGAGGTTTCCCGCGACCAATGCTTACCAGCTTATCCATTCAGGATATTGTTTTGGTCCAAGACTTGTCTTTGGATCTTTCGGCTGGTTTGACGGTTTTGACAGGTGAAACGGGCGCTGGAAAGTCCATCCTATTAGACAGTTTAGGACTAGCCACAGGAGCAAGAGCTGACAGTGGTTTGGTGCGCGCTGGTGCGCGGGAAGGCCGCGTTACTGCTTGTTTTGAACCTAGCGATGATCACCCGGTCCGATTGATGTTAGCCGATCAGGGCATCTCCTGCGAGTCAGGCGAGCCTGTGATTATGCGGCGGGCTTTAACCGCAGAGGGCCGCAGTAGAGCATGGATTAACGATCAGCCGGTTTCTATTAGTCTGATGCGGCAAGCAGGGCAGTCGCTGGTTGAAGTCCACGGCCAGCACGATGATCGCCATCTTGTTGACCCTGTAACCCACCGCGACATGCTGGATCTATACGGGGACTGTTTTATCGAGCGAGGCAAAGTCGCCACGGCTTGGAAACAGTACCGGGCAGCGTTGGCCGATTTTGAGAAGGCGCAGGCAAGACTGACCGCTGCGCGCGAGGAAGAAGACTTTCTGCGCCACGCCTTGGACGAATTAGAGACTGTCTCCCCAAAGGCGGGTGAGGAAAATGAATTGGCTGATGAACGTAGCCGGATGATGCAGGGTGAGCGGGTTACCGAAGACTTAGCAGATTTTGCAAAATCACTGGCAGGTAATAGCGGAGTTGATTCCACTATTCGCGGGGTGCTGCGGAAAATGGAGCGTCTTGATGATGGTGCTCGGCATCTTCTGGAAGCCGTGATGACGAGCTTGGATCAGGCTTCGATTGAGCTGGAAGAGGCCCGGCTTGGATTGGATGAAATTCGTCGTAATTTAGACTTTAGTCCTGCTGAATTAGAACAGACAGAGGAACGGTTGTTTGAGCTGCGCGCGCTTGCTAGGAAGCACGACTGTATGGTCGATGATCTGCCTGCCGTGATGGAGCGAATGGCGGCGCAAGTGGAAGCCCTAGACGCTGGAGATACCTTGCTCCGGGAGGCGTCAAAAGCTAGAGATAAAACATGGGAGCATTATAAGGATAAAGTGCTTGTGCTCCGATCCCGCCGCGAGAAAGCAGCGAAACGCCTGGACGATGAAGTCATGGCCGAGCTACCACCGCTTAAACTAGCGAAGGCTAGATTTTTCAGTAAAATTGAGAGTTTAGCGGAAGATCAGTGGAACGGCGAGGGTGGAGAGCGCGTTGAGTTTGAAGTGTCAACCAATCCCGGCAGTCCCTTTGGCGGCTTGTTTAAGATCGCATCGGGCGGCGAGCAGGCTAGATTTATTTTGGCCTTAAAAGTAGTCTTAGCAGCGAAAGGCAGCGTGCCCGTTCTTGTGTATGATGAAGTTGACCGGGGTATCGGCGGTGCTACTGCTGCGGCCGTTGGTGAGCGATTGCTGCGCTTATCAAAAGGCGCGCAGGTATTGGTGGTAACGCACAGCCCGCAGGTGGCGGCGCTGGGGATGCAGCACCTTCATATCTCCAAGGACGATATTGAGGCTAAAGCATCTAGCGATCAATTCGTTACCCGCACCGATGTTTCAGAGCTTGATCAGACGGGCCGCCGAGAGGAAATTGCTCGCATGCTATCCGGGAGTGAGATCACTAGCGAAGCCCGCGCTGCCGCTGATCAGTTAATGATGAGTGAATAGATAATGACCGACACGGCGGCAATCAGTATAGATGAACTGACCATCTTTCAGGCGGAGGATGAACTGATGCGCCTGGCAGACGAGCTAGCCGCGCATGATAAGGCTTATTATCAAAAAGATGCGCCGGCCATTAGCGACGCAGATTATGACCGACTGCGACAACGCAACGCGCTGATCGAGCAACGCTTTCCCGACTTGGTCCGAGGGGATAGCCCGTCTCACAAAGTCGGCGCGGCACCGTCAGGTCGCTTCTCCAAAATCACCCATAGCGTGCCGATGTTGTCGTTGGGCAATGCTTTTTCGGATGAAGATGTGAGAAATTTTGATGCGCGCGTTCGCAGGTTTTTAAAACTGGGTTCACAGGCTACGGTGAGCCTAACCGCGGAGCCGAAGATAGATGGCTTATCGTTGGCAGTTCGCTATGAAAATGGACGGCTAATCCAGGCAGCAACTCGCGGTGACGGCTCGGTCGGTGAAGACGTTACCAAAAACGCCAAATATATCGACACTATCCCTGAAAAACTGAGCGGCGATAACTGGCCGGATGTCGTTGAAGTCCGCGGTGAGGTTTATATGTCTCGCAAGGACTTTGCGGCGCTCAATGAAAAAATGGAAGCAGCAGGCAAGAAGCTTTTTGCCAATCCTAGAAACGCCGCTGCGGGCTCATTGCGGCAAAAGGATGCATCGGTGACTGCGGCTCGGCCCCTCAAATTTTTCGCCTATGCTTGGGGTGAGGTGAGCGACCTGCCGGCTGACACCCAAATGGATATGATCAGGCTTTTTGAGGATTGGGGCTTTGACGTAAACCCCCAGATGAAGTCCTTTACTGATGTGGATGAGATGATCAAACACTATCATCATATTGAGCACGAGCGCGCCGAGCTGGATTATGACATCGACGGCGTTGTTTATAAGGTCAATAGTCTGGATTGGCAGGATGATTTGGGCATGGTGGCTCGTGCGCCGCGCTGGGCAATCGCGCATAAATTCCCTGCCGAAAAAGCCACCACAAAATTGAATGGAATTGATATTCAAGTGGGCCGCACGGGGGCGCTTACGCCAGTAGCGCGCTTGGAACCCGTTACCGTGGGCGGCGTTGTGGTTTCAAACGCAACACTGCATAACCGTGATGAAATCGAGCGCTTGGGTGTTCGGGTCGGTGATACCGTGACAATTCAGCGGGCAGGGGACGTTATTCCGCAGATTATCGCTGTGGTTGAGGATAAGCCACGCGGTGAGAAGTCTTATGATTTTCCGAATGAATGCCCACAGTGTGGCTCGCACGCGGTGGCACAGGGCGACGATGTTGTAGTGCGCTGTACGGGCGGATTAATTTGTCCGGCCCAGCGGGTAGAACGCTTAAAGCACTTTGTGTCGCGAGGTGCCTTTGATATTGACGGGCTCGGCGAAAAACAAGTCGCGGCTTTCCACGAAATGGGCTGGGTTAAAGAGCCGGCTGATATTTTCATCCTAGCCAAGGACAAAGAGCGATTGGAGACCCTTAGATCAAAAGACGGTTGGGGCGATTTGTCGGTCGATAACCTGATACAGGGTATTGAGGCACGGCGTTCCATTGATTTCTGGCGCTTTCTATTCGGTCTCGGTATTCCGTCCATCGGCCAGGAGAATGCTAAAATTCTCGCGCGGCATTTCGAGGACGCTGGCGGGCTGATGGATTTTCTGAACAGAGGTATGGAGCAATTGGCGGCGCTGGACGCCGTTATGTCTGATCAAAAAGTATCGTCGCTTAACTATCTGTTGATGGTCTATCGCGGCCTGAAGTCCGTGCGTGAAACGCTGGACGGCGAAACCGCTAGTCCGTTTGTTGAAGGGATTAAGGCACGCCTTGGGCGGATGCGGGACGGCAGCTTGAAAGCGGATAACATCCGCGTTGATGCGCTAGCCGATGTCGCTAGTTTGGACGGCGAGATGGCAGCGGCAATTCCAGCAGTAAAACTGCGCGACCTATTGTCTTTTAACGAAACGCTGCTTGCGCTGGACGGTGTAGGCAGCGAGATCGTGATTCGTTTGCAAGATTTTTATAGCGAGAAACAAAACCGAATAGCGCTTGAGAACCTATTATCAGAAATCGCGATAAACCCCCTCGACGAGATTGACACGGGATCAGTGGTTGCGGGCAGTACCGTCGTCTTTACTGGCAAGCTTGAGGTGATGACGCGCCAAAGTGCAAAAGCCGGGGCGGAGGCGCTGGGCGCCAAGGTCGCTGGCTCAGTGTCATCTAAAACTGATTACCTGGTCGCTGGCCCCGGAGCGGGGTCAAAGCTGAAAAAGGCTCGGGAGCTAGGCATCAAGATTATGAGCGAGGATGAGTGGATCGCCTTGATTGATGGCGGTTTTGACACTTTAAACGAAAAGCCCGCCGAAGACACCTCCGACGAGCCTGATAGAGAAAATATTCAGCTATCGTTTCTAAGCGATTAATCGTTTTTGTGATGAACGACAGACTGCGGGTAGGGAATGTCGATACCGTCGCGGTCGAAGGCTTCCTTAACCGCCCGCGTCATATCAAACTTAATGCCCCAATAATCGGCTGCGTCCGACCAAACGCGCACAGTGATATCCACACTGCTGTCGTTTAGATTGGAGACAACAACAACATGTTCCGGGTCACCGTGAATACGATCGTCGCTGTTCAAGCATCCACGAATAGCTTCCATTGCTTTGGCAATGTCGTCACCATATCCTATTCCAAAGACAAAATCGACGCGTCGCTTGTCGTTGTGGCTGAAGTTGGTGACACTTGATCCCCATACAGCGCCGTTTGGAATGATAATCCGTACATTATCGGGCGTGTCCATCTCTGTGGTGAAAAGCGTAATCGCTTTAACCGTGCCGGTCTCGCCTGCGATATTGACGACTTGGCCAATTTTGAAAGGACGGAAAATAAGCAGCATAACGCCCGAGGCTACATGGCCTAGCGTGCCCTGCATTGCCAAGCCAATCGCCAAACCCATTGCACCGATGATCGCCACAAAGCTAGTCGTCTGAATGCCGAACTGGCTCAAAACCGCGATGATTGTGATAAGGACTGCGCCGTAATAGGCGATGCTTGCCAAGAACCGACCAACAGTTTCGTCAATCTTTCCTGTTTTGCTAATGGCATTCATGACCCCAGAGCGGACCTTTTTTGATATCCACAGACCAATGAAAAGGATGACAAGGGCGCCAAGGACCGACATGCCATAGAAAGTTAGCATCTCACCAACTTCGGCCATGATTGCTCCGATGTCGATACCGCTGACATCCCCACTTGAAAGGGCATCCACCGCTGAATCAACTGCACTTGGCCCAGCCGCGGCTTCTAACTTTTCCGCAGCTTCCATCTTTTCGGTGGTCTTTGAAACTGCTTCTGCAGCTGCGTCTGTATTATCTTGAAATATCATTTTTAAAGCCTCCATAAAGTGATTGTCACCAACAGCGTTACTATGTGTCTAGCGTCAAAACTAGCGAAAGCCAAGGCCGTATCATCGAAATTTATTAATAATTCGTTAAAAATTACGATCAGCTATGCGAATATTGCATGGCTATATTGCATTATCTAGTCTTTAAATGCAGGACAAAAGAGCCCATATACCCGGTGTCGATGGTGGCCTTGGGCTAGCATCGTGACAGAAACATTTTATTGGCCACAGGTTGGCCGGAGACAGAGAATGACACTTTTTAGCGATGATTTCAGCATCATTGGTACAGCACGCCAAGTCACTGACCTTACGGGTTCAGTAACTGTGAATAAGATACGTCCTGCACAAACAGCAGCGCGTCATCGTCGTGCACGTATGATGCGCGTCGGTCGTTAACCGTTGAATGCTCAAGTTGGTCCAAATAATCAAAAAGCTTTTCTAAGCAATAAAGTTGGCCAATTTCCGCTTTGTTTACGACAGACGAGATAAAGTCCGCGAGCCTCATATGCTGCGCGGACTTTTGATTCCTGCTCGACAAGAAGTCCAGCGAGAATAATATAACCACCTGGCGCGATATGAGACACCAAACCAGCAGCCATATCCACCAGCGGTGCCGCCAGGATATTGGCAAAGATCAAATCGAACGGCCCGTCTTTTCGGATACTTTGATGATGGGGACCGTCAGCGACCAGACTAGCAAAACCCCAATTATCTTCGCCGACCCGCCGCCGTCTGACGTTGTTTAGCGGTGCGTTGGGTGCTGCAACTTCGATTGATATTGGATCAATATCGGTAGCCAGAACCCGGGTGCGCCATGTTTTGGCCGCCGCCAGACCCAGCACGCCGCTTCCCGTGCCGACATCCAGCACCCGTTCAGCCCGCCACCCTTTGGCCAGCTGGTCAAGCATGAGTAAGCACCCACTTGTGGTTTCGTGCTTGCCTGTGCCGAACGCTTGCCCAGCGTCAATTTGCAGGTTGATTTTACCTGTGCGCGCCAAATGGCGGTCATGTTCGCCGTAAATGAAATAGCGCCCAGCGCTGACAGGAGCCAGAAGCTTTTGACTCTCCGATACCCAGTCACGGGATTCAACAAGGGCAAGCTCAAACGGTGTAGCTCCAAGACCTGATTGGTCCAGCCATTGCTGAACGAACGCACGATCGGGTTCAGCGGTGAAATAGGCCTCCATCGTCCACTGAGACTCATCCTCAATTTCGTTCCAGCTGAAAGTAGGGAGCGGCATATCGTGGATATCGGATAAGAGTTCCAGCTGATCCGATATAATATCTGCGCATATGGGTTCAGCTTTGAAGCTAGCTTTCCAAACGGTAGGGTCGCTCATATTATATTCCTTGATGGGGTGTTGACTATAGAGGTCGGACAAAGCTGTCCATCACCCGTTTTTCGCCCGCATGTTCAAAATTAACCAGCAGTTTATTGCCCTCTGCATCAATCACGAGGCCTGTGCCGAACTTCTCGTGGAAGACCTCTTGGCCAATAGCGATCTGACTGACGGCGCCCTGATTAACCTTTTTATAAGACGCGCTGACTGCGCCGCGTTTGCGTTGGCGCCTGATACGGTCGTCGCGGGTTTCGCCGGCCTTAAAAGTCTGAGCCCGCTTCCAGCCGGGACCATAGTTTCCTTTTGAGCCGC
>Ga0316189_10000736_pt1 | contig 32672 bp, 41 predicted proteins | sample LowCovwburrow_MG_FD_204930 | JGI IMG/M metagenome (GOLD analysis project Ga0316189, IMG submission 204930) | Coastal sediment microbial communities from Maine, United States - Lowes Cove worm burrow | ecosystem: Environmental > Aquatic > Marine > Coastal > Sediment | place: USA: Maine...
ACGGGCAATTTCGACCATCATGGACAAGCTATCACCGGTAACAACAAAATTGTCGGCCAGCCCCAGCAGCGCAAAGTACGGATTATTGTTATCCTCCGGCTGCCAGCAGTACAAAGTGCTATTTGGCGGCTTGTGCTGTCGCAGGTAATTGACGACAGCTTCAGGCGTTCGTCGACTGGTACTAATAAACAAGCTGCCATCCACAACCTGTTTGTTAAGCTGTTGCAGCAGTGTGCTAATAACAGCTTCGTCCATACAGTACGGCCTGGTAGGCCCACCAATCAACAACGCCGTAACAGGCTGCTTCATGGTTTGAAACGATGGCTGCCAGTTTTTAACTGCCTTATCGATTTTAGCGCTGTCAACACGCATCAGCGGGAGATCCAGAGACAGGATGTTATCCCGTTTCGGCATCAGGAATTGCCCCGTGAGAATCACCAGTGCAAATTCAGACAGCATTTTTCTTGGCCTGCCCATCAACACAACCCTGGTCTTACCCCCGGACTGTTTACGAATCCACTGTGCTGCCATGGCGGGTCGACGGCCGATGGTCAGTACCAAATCAGGCCAGGGCGGAACTAACGGGTCTGATTTTTCCATATCCAGGTGGTATAGCGACGGTTTGAAGGGTGGCTTGCCATAAATATATTCCTTGCGAGGAACCATCCGACGCACTTCATAAGGTAGTCCCAATGCTTCTGCAATAACCAGGAGTTGTGCATTATCTCCGGCTTTATCACCTATCACCAGCCATAGCGGTGTCTCGTTCATCAGCGTAATACTCCCCTGCCAACAAATAGGCCAAAAGTATCTCCCGACATGCAACAGACACTCGCTGCTTCAGCACCCGGCCATGCTGCTTTGCTGCCGCCAGACATGGCCAACGCAGTGGAAAGAATTACAAACGAACCTGTACCAGTGATATCCATCATCAAGTAAAAAAAACCGCCATCATACTCGTTTCATTACAGGGTGATTCAATGCTAATACTCTCAGCTAGTGTGGTGTAACGAATAACGTGTACGTATCAGCGAGACGAGAAGCCGTTAGCTGCAAGGCGCGTCTCGCCGGGAATGGCCCGCCCTTTACAAGAGAGGCAACACCGCAGATGACGGCTTCTCGTCTCGCCCGAAGGGAGGCCCACAAATAACCCAATACTGCGTTGCAGCCTTTGTTAAGGGAATAGCCATTAACTGCAGGCTGCGCCTTGTCTTGATTCATTTGTGGGCCTCTGATATGTGCACGTTATTCGTTACACCACACTAGTGCGGCCCTAAAAATTTCGCATCTTCCCTGGCCACAAGCGCCGCATCATCGGTTGCAACCAGTTCAAACACCACATGACTGCTGCGCACTTCAAGATCGGCTTCATCCGCGCGCAATCGCACCGGCAGCTCCAGCACACCACCGGCTTCAACATGAATAACCGCCATGTCCTTGTGCAGTGACATACCGGGAATACCCGACACCTGCAGATTGTAGTCGTGTGCGGAGGCGTCCATGTTCAGAATCTTAAGGATATAGACATTCTCGATCAGCCCGTCCGCGGTTTCACGATAGAGCGTATTACGATCGCGAATCACATCCAGCCCCAGCGAGATGCGCTGGCTGAATGACCAGGAAAACGCAGCGAAGATAGCCATCAGGATGACCGCGTAAACAACAATGCGCGGCCTGAGGATGTGCGTTTTGCCACCTTTCATGGCGTGTTCTGTGGTGTACTTGATCAGGCCCTTCTCATAGCCCATCTTGTCCATCACATCATCACAGGCATCAATACAAGCCGAGCAGGCTATACATTCGTACTGCAGCCCATCACGAATGTCGATACCGGTCGGACATACCTGTACGCACAGGGTGCAATCAATGCAGTCGCCCAGCCCCTTCTTAACCGGATCGTCACTGCGCTTGCGGGAGCCACGCGGTTCGCCACGTACCGGTATATAGGAGACGATCAGTGTGTCCTTGTCGAACATGGCACTCTGAAAGCGCGCATAGGGGCACATGTACTTGCACACCTGCTCGCGCATAAAACCGGCGTTACCGTAGGTCGCGAAGCCGTAGAAAATCACCCAGAAGGTTTCCCATGGCCCAAGCTGAAACGTCAGCAAGCGCTGGCCCAGTTCGATGATCGGTGTAAAATAACCGACAAAGGTAAAGCCGGTCCAGGCAGCAAAGGCTAACCACAGGAAATGCTTGGTTGCCTTGATACGAAACTTGCGGACATTCAGCGGCAGCGCATCCAGCTTCTGCTGCTTCATACGATCACCCTCGACCTTGCGTTCAATCCACAGAAAGGCCTCGGTCCACACGGTCTGCGGGCAGGCATAACCACACCAGACACGCCCGGCCAGTGCGGTCACAAAAAACAGCGTCAGGCCGGCAATAATCAGCAGCACCGCGAGATAGAAAAAATCCTGCGGCCAGAGTGTTACGAAGAAGATATGAAATTTACGCGCCGGCAGGTCCAGCAGCAGCGCCTGCTGTCCGTCCCAGCGCAACCACGGCAGAATGTAGTAAATGCCCAGCAGCCCGAGCACACCCATGACCCGCAGGCGTGCGAACAGGCCATGCACCTGGCGCGGATAGATCTTCTCCGCCTTGGCGTAAAGGGATTGCGCTACCTGCTCGTCAGACTGGGCACCCGTCACCGGGCCGGTCGCATCAGGATTTGACATGTCGACGCCTTACTGGTCCCGGGGTTCCGGGAGATTTCGCATACAATTGGTCATTGCGAAGTACAGCGTGCCGATACCGGAAACGGCCGATACCAGCCAGAAGGAGAGAAAGCCGATGGAGTAAACCCCCATGCGACTAATCTCTGTCGGCTCGCCAAAGGGGTACAGATCATCCGGATCAAAGGCGGAAAAAAACAGGCCTGTAGCCACAATCGCCACCAGAAAAGACGGCCACAGGATGGCAATACATTTCTGTTGTTTGGGTACCTGCACGTCCGCCATCAGTCCAATCTCTTTAACAAAGTGACTCGCAATCAGCGCTACTCTTCGAGCGCTTCCTGCCCGGTAGACAGGCTGTAAACATAAGCGGCCAGCAGGTGAACCTTGTCCTCACCCAGGAAATCCCGGTGTGGCGGCATGACACCGATGCGACCCATGGCAAGGGTCTCCATCACCTGTTTGCTGGAACCACCGTAGAGCCAAATATTATCGGTCAGGTTCGGTGCTCCGAGTGCCTGGTTACCGGTACCATCAGCACCGTGGCAGGCGACACACAGCATCTGGAACTTCTCCTCACCACGTGCAGCAGCGGCCTGGTCGACATTTCGACCGCTGAGGCTGAGCACATACTCCGACATATCAAAGACGCCGTCATCACCGCCAAGGGCATCCTTCCAGGCAGGCATGACGCCATTGCGACCATTCAGCAGGGTAGCTTCAATGGCCTCCGGCGAACCGCCGTAGAGCCAGTCGTTATCACGCAGATTGGGGAAGCCGCGCGCACCACGTGCATCCGAACCATGACAGGTCGCGCAATAGTTCACGAACAGGCGCTCACCCATGCGGCGAGCCTCCGGATCCGCTGCCACCGCAATGATAGGCATTTCCTGGAATTTCTTGAACAACGGGCCGTATTTCGCATCGGCAATATCAATCTCACGCTCATATTGTCCGGTGGATGTCCAGCCGAGGAAGCCCTTGAAGGTACCCAGCCCGGGATACAGCGCCAGGTAGCCAATGCCGAAGAACAGGGTGATGTAAAACATGTTCAGCCACCAGCGCGGCAGCGGATTGTTGAGTTCTACCAGGTCGCCGTCCCACACATGATCCATCTCCTTGCCTTCGTCTTCCGGCTTGATGGCCGTCGACAGCCAGCGAATCAGCAGAAAACAGGCAATGATGCCGCCGACGGTAGGGATAATGATGTACCAGTTCCAGAAGCTGCTGGTGAAATCAGCCATGGGAATTCTCCTTGGATATATTTGCTGCCGGCTTATCGTCCTCGTCAAAGGGGATGTTCGCCGCCTCATCAAACTCTTGCTTGCGCTTGCCACTCCAGGCCCAGATCACGATACCAACAAACAGTACCAGCACGACCACGGTCCAGATCGATTGCATCAGTGGAAAGTCCATTCACTTATCTCCGGGTCTTGATAGTAATACCCATACCCTGCAGGTAGGCGATCATGGCATCCATCTCGGTCTTGCCTTCCAGTGCCTGCGGCGCATTGGCAATATCCTCGTCACTGTAGGGCGCACCCAGCAACCTCAACACTTCAAGTTTCTTCTGAATGTGGCTGGCATCGGCCGGTGTCGTTTCCAGCCACGGATAACCCGGCATAATGGATTCAGGTACCACATCACGCGGATTAATCAGGTGCACGCGGTGCCATTCATCACTGTAACGGCCGCCAACACGCGCCAGGTCCGGACCCGTGCGTTTTGAACCCCACTGGAATGGCCGGTCATAAACAAATTCACCGGCTACCGAGTAATGCCCGTAGCGCTCGGTCTCGGCACGGAACGGCCGAATCATCTGCGAGTGACACAGGTAGCAACCTTCGCGCACATACACATCACGACCGGCCAGCCGCAACGGACTGTAGGGTTCCAGACCCGCCACTGCTTCGGTGGTGGTTTTCTGAAAGAACAGTGGAACAATCTGCACCAGCCCGCCAATGGAAACGGTGATGATGATCAGAATAATCATCAGGCCAATATTTGTTTCGATCTTGTCGTGTCCTGTCGCCATGACTGTCTCCTTAATGTGCTGCCGCAGGGGCCGGAATGTCGGCCGTGGCCGGTTTTGCGCCCGCGACGGTCTTCCATATATTCCATGCCATCACCAGCGCCCCCAGCAGGAAGAACGCCCCGCCCAGGAAACGCACGATGAAATACGGATGCATGGCCTGCACCGACTCGACAAAACTGTACGTCAGGGTGCCGTCGGTATTGGTCGCGCGCCACATCAGTCCCTGCATGATGCCAGCGACCCACATGGAGGCGATGTACAGCACGATACCGATAGTGGCCGTCCAGAAATGTACCTCAACCAGCTTCAGGCTGAACAGCTCGCGGTTATACAAACGCGGAATCAGGTAGTAGAGACTGCCCATGGACACCAGTGCCACCCAGCCGAGCGCACCGGAATGCACGTGACCAATGGTCCAGTCGGTGTAGTGCGACAGCGCGTTCACCGTCTTGATGGACATCATCGGACCTTCGAATGTCGACATGCCGTAGAAAGAGATCGACACGATCAGCAGGCGCAGTACCGGGTCGGTGCGCAGCTTCTCCCAGGCACCGGACAACGTCATGATGCCGTTGATCATGCCGCCCCAGCTGGGTGCCAGCAAAATCAGTGACATCACCATACCGAGTGACTGGGTCCAGTCAGGCAGGGCCGTGTAGTGCAGATGGTGCGGCCCGGCCCATATATAGGTGAAGATCAGCGCCCAGAAATGCACCACCGACAGACGGTAGGAATATACCGGGCGATTCGCCTGTTTTGGCACAAAATAATACATCATGCCGAGGAAGCCGGCCGTCAGGAAAAAACCCACCGCATTGTGCCCGTACCACCACTGCACCATGGCATCCTGCACCCCGGCGTAAACCGAGTAAGAATGCAGCGCAGACACCGGTATGACAGCACTGTTGAAGAGGTGCAGGATTGCAATGGTCAGGATCATTGCACCATAGAACCAGTTCGCCACGTAGATGTGTGGCACGCGGCGTTTCAGGATAGTGCCGAAAAATACAATGGCATAGGAAACCCATACCAGTGTAATCAGGATATCAATCGGCCAGATCAGCTCGGCATATTCCTTGCCCTGCGTATAACCCAGCGGCAGGCTGACCGCTGCCAGCACAATGATCAGCTGCCAGCCCCAGAAGGTAAACGCCGCCAGCTTGTCCGAGAACAGGCGCACATGGCAGGTACGCTGCACGCAATAATAAGAGGTGGCAAACAGGGCCGAGCCGCCAAAGGCAAAAATCACCGCGTTAGTATGCAGCGGCCGCAACCGTCCAAAGGTCAGCCAGGGTATATCAAAGTTCAACGCCGGCCATGCCAGCTGGGCCGCGATAACAACGCCCACCAGCATGCCAACGATGCCCCAGACTATGGTCACGATCGAAAACTGCCTGACCACCTTATAGTTGTAGGTTTGCTGATCTGCCATGCTGAACTCCCTTTGATTCCTTATAAAACAGTAAGATAAATTACTGAAATATTAATATTCAGAATTTCCTAACAAGCTAGGATTTGATAAATAGCTAGCGCGTAAACTGCGGCTCCAGTCCCATCCCCCACAGAATCGCGGTTGCCGCTAACAGCGCGACAAACGCCACCAGGCCAACAGCCAGTACCGCACTGGAGAACAGGAAACCGCGATCTTCAGATATCCCCATCATGATGGGAACACCGGTATAGAGCAGATAAACCGTATAAGCCAGCGCCGGAATACCCACCACCATGTTGATCCAGAGCACCGGATAAAGCTCCATCAGCCCGATAAGAAACAGGGGGGTCGCGGTGTAGGCGGCCAGCACCACGCATTGCGATAACAGAACGTCCGCACCGTAGGTACCGCCCATCCAGTGGATCATCCAGCCCAGTGAATACACGCCGACCAGCATGGCGATGTAGTAAAGCACGGCGATCAGGGCGGCGCTTTCCACCGTCAGCTTGATCGGGTCACCTGCACCGATTTGCCAGCCGAACTGGGTGGTACCTATAAAACCTGAAATTGCCGGGATGGCGGCAAGCAGCAGAACGTGAATCGCGTAACATTTGCCAATGGTGCATTCATCGACGCGAATGGCTTCCCATTCACGCTTTGGATCGGTAAACAAACCCCATACGTGTTGTAACACCATTGGTTATTCTCCCCTGATTTTTTACTGGTATCCGGTAGCCCGCAAGTTTCTTCCTTGCAACACAGCGAAGTCAATACCTCTGTTTATAGACGATAATTTATAAAACTATCGCACTCATTCACGAACGACACGCCATCTTGTGTGCGTATTATCTTTCCCACAACGCTGGCGCAAGTTGATTTAGATCAACTGACTGTAAAAAACAATTTACATAACAGACCCCGCCGTGAACAGTACGCTATGCTATGCGCAGCAACGGTTTGCTGCCGCTTGCCCGACAACAGCGGCCTTATAGAATACTGACGTGTCCTCCACAAAACCTGCCATCAACCCGACGCCTGCTGCTACAGAGACCGACCCGCAAGCGGTTTGTTTTCACTGTGGCCTGCCGGTACCCCGCGGGCTGACGCTCACTGTGGCCGTCCAGGGTCATGATGAACCCATGTGCTGCTATGGTTGCCTGGCGGTGGCACAGGCCATTGTTGATTCGGGCAATGCAAGCTTTTACCGCCATCGTACCGAGACCTCACCCACCGGGCAGGCATTGTTGCCGGACTTTATCCGCCAGAGCCAGGTTTATGACCATCCGGAAATCCAGAAAACCTTTGTGCGCAGCGCTGGCGAGCATCAGCGAGAAGCGGCACTGATCCTCGAAGGCATCGTGTGTGCAGCCTGCGTCTGGCTGAATGAACGACACGTGGCACAACTGCCGGGCGTACTGGACGTACAGGTCAACTACGCCACCCACCGGGCACGCATCCGCTGGGATGACACACAGATACAACTCAGCGATATCCTGCAAGCCATCCACAGGATCGGCTATAGCGCACACCCGTACGACCCGCAGCAGCAGCAACAGGCCGCTGAGCATGAACGGCGCAACCAGTTACGTCGTATTGGCATAGCCGGTGTGCTCGGAATGCAGGTCATGGTGCTGTCCATTGCCCTGTATGTCGGTGACTGGTCTGGCATGGAAGCTGGCTTCCGAACCTTCTTCCGCTGGATTGGCCTGTTACTGACGACACCGGTACTGCTGTACTCCGGTGCACCGTTTTTTCGCGGCGCCTGGCGCGACCTGCGCAACCGCAGCGTCGGCATGGATGTACCGGTCGCGCTTGGCATCCTGGTAGCCTTTAGCGGCAGTGTTCATGCCAGCTGGACCGGCCAGGGCGAGGTCTATTACGACTCGGTGGTGATGTTCATCTTTTTTCTGTTGACCAGCCGCTATTTCGAACTCATGGCACGCAAGCGCGGCGCGGATACACTGGAGCAACTCAGCCAGGCAATGCCCGCCATGGCAACCCGCATTTCCACAAGCGCTGACGGGGAACAGCACGACATCATCCCGTTGACCGAATTACAGACCGGTGACACCGTGCTCATCAGGCCGGGCGAGTCAGTGCCCGCTGACGGCACCATCAGCGCCGGCGAGTCCAGCGTATCCGAGGCACTGCTAACCGGCGAAAGCACGCCATTGCACAAGCATCCGGGCGCACGCCTCATCGGCGGCAGCATTAATATAGAGAGTCCGCTCTACCTGCGCGTGGAACAGGTCGGACTGGAAACCGTACTGGCTGAAATCGTGCGCCTGCTGGAACAGGCGCAAAACGAAAAACCCGCCATCACCTTGCTGGCCGACCGCGTGGCGTCCTGGTTCGTCGCCAGCGTTCTCGTGATTGCAGCCGTGGTCGGCTACTACTGGTGGCAACAGGCACCTGACAGCTGGCTGCCGATACTGGTATCGGTACTGGTTGTGACCTGCCCCTGCGCACTGTCACTGGCCACGCCCACGGCTATCAGCGCTGCAACCGGCACCCTGCTTGGTCACGGCCTGCTGACCGTGCGCAGCCACAGTCTTGAGACACTGGCGCGTTGCAGTCACGTGATTTTTGACAAGACTGGCACGCTGACATTCGGCACGCCGGCGGTCAGCCGCGTAGAGTGTCTGTCGCACCTTGATGAACGCAGCGTGCTGGCAATCGCGGCCGCGCTGGAGCAACAATCCGAACATCCTGTCAGCAAGGCCATCATCACCGCCGCAAGCAACACCAGGAACGTCATGGCTACCGGCATTCGTAATCACCCCGGCGCCGGCATCAGTGCATACATAGATACCGCACGCTGGTTTATCGGTAACGCAGACTTCATCTCCATGCAGACACAGATCGAGCACGAAGCCCTGCACGACGATCACACCAACGGTACACAGGTCATCCTGGCCGACGCACGCCAGCTGCACGCACGCTTCCTGCTGCACGACACGTTGAGACCGGAAGCAGCCGCCGTCATCAGGACATTACAGCGAGCCGGTAAAGAAGTGGTTTTGCTGAGCGGCGACACAGCATCGGCCGCACAGCAACTGGCTGCAGAAACCGGCATCGAAGACGTGCACGGCGGCATGTCACCGGCCGACAAACTGCAGCACGTGCAGGCATTGCAGCAACAGGGTGCCGTGGTAGCGATGGTCGGTGACGGTATCAATGATGCGCCGGTACTGGCAGCCGCGGATGTCTCCATCGTGATGCGTGATGCCGCCCATATCAGCCAGGCAAGCGCAGACATGGTACTGTTGTCAAACAACCTGGAGGCACTGCCCCGTGGTATGCGGCTGGCAGGCAAGGCACTGCGGATTATCAGGCAGAATCTCTCCTGGGCGGCGGGTTACAATCTGATTGCACTGCCAGCAGCCGCGCTCGGGTTTGTCGCCCCGTGGATGGCCGCCATCGGCATGTCATCCAGCTCACTGCTGGTGGTACTGAATGCGCTGCGACTGACACGCAGCAAGTAGCGAGACATTATGGAAATACTTTATATGTTGATTCCCCTGTCGCTGGTACTGGTCGGCCTGATCGTCTGGATTTTTCTGTGGGCGGTGCGTTCCGGCCAGTTCGACGACATGGAAGGTCCGGCGCACCAGATAATAATGGATGATGATGACCCGGTGATCGCGCACGACAATGAAGACGCCGCGGATGATACCGCTAGACCCGAATCACCAGCTGAATCACCGACTTCGCCGCAAAACCGATAATCCCCAGACCCAGGGTAAGAAAGATCATCGCGCTACCGAAGCGCCCGGCACCGGACTCCTGCGCCAGTTTGTACATGATATACACCATGTACAACACCAGGCCGCCAACACCCAGTGTCAGTGACCAGCTCTCAAATGTTTCAATACTCACTAATACAGGAACGTCATTTAACAGTTCGCCGCAAGATGGTAAATACGCGAGAAGCCCTTGCCTGCGAGCAACCGTGCCGCACGCGCGGTTCCTGCTTTGCTGGCACCGTAGACGATAACAGGACGTCGACTGTTTAACAGATGGTGTTCATAACAGAGTGAATCAACCGGCAGGTTAAGTGCACCGGGAAGACAGTCACGCCGAAAGTCCGCCGGTGGACGTACATCAACCAGCTGGCCGCCGTTCGCCAGCAGGTCTTCCACGTGGCCGGGAGCCAGGCTCCCGGCCGTTGCATGGCAGAGGGTCTGCACTGCGAGATCCATTACTGGCCACCCGCACGCCTGGCGGTTTTAATTTTTACCTTGCGGTCGGATGCCAGTATGCAGTTGTTAACCAGACAGTGCTTCACAAACATTCCCAGTGCCACAACGAACACAAGAATTGCAGCAACCGTCAGACTATCAATGTACACCAGACACCTCCTGTTTCAGGAATATAACAGATACTGCTTATATTAGTATATTATTATACTTTGTCAATATATAATATTTAATATATAATATTCAATAAGTTAAATTTTTGCTCGGCCACACGAGTCAGCCCTGAACGCCTCAATCACTGGATGAATCACTGAATTTACCGACTGCACAGCTGACAAAGGACTTTGCCCTGGCCTTTGCTGCAGCCAGCCCCTCAACACTGCCGACCTGCGGGTACCCCAGCTGCTGCAGGCGTGTAACAACCACCGGTCGCAATACGTCGTCAGCCTCAACCATTACACAGCCGCGCTCAACATCAACCTGTGCAGAGGACACACCATCAAGCAGTTGCATACCCTTTACGATAGTGGCCGCACAACCGCCGCATTTAATATTTTCAACTTCAACTTCAAAAGACATAACCAGCCTCCCCGGGGAAATATTCACTGTTGTTTGGTTGACCGTAAAAAACACCACGAGTTGCACACCGTTATCAAGGCAGCAACAAAACAAACTTCAGGTCGCCAGGCGACGATATATATCGGAAACCTTCAATGGTAATTTACGCACTTCATCGATCACCGTGTGATTGACCGCACCGTAAATATGCGTCAGGTAATCCTTCGCCTCGGTATCAATGGTAATACAAAACGAATAAATACCGTCGCGCCTGGCTTCAATGAGTGCCTGGCGGATATCCTCGATACCGTAGGCACCATGGTAGGTGTCGTAGTCATCAGGCTTGCCGTCCGACAGGGTAATCAGCAACCTGGTACACGCCTCCACCTCGCCCAACAGGTGACACAGGTGGCGAATTGTGACTCCCATACGGGTGTAGTCCTTCGGCTTGATACCGCTGATGCGGCCCCGCATCGTTTCACTGCAGGGTTCATCAAAACGCTTAACCCGGTAAACCTCGCAACGCTTGCGGGTCATGCCGGAAAAACGTAAATCGCATCACACAGCCGTCCCGCAATTATCACAAATTTGTAACAATGAAAATTAATGCCTACCCAACAAAAAAAGTGGCAGCAGAATCCCGGCAATTTCACAAACTCCTAACAACTGGGCTGGATGACAAAACGCATTCCCGCAACGCAACATCTGCATTACAGAAATAAAAAAGGCAACGGCGACCAACTGCATTTGAACAGTGTAGTCAGCATTGCCTTTAGCGGGGTTTATTACAGAAAAGTCTAGCTACAACCCTTGGGTCGTGGCAAACCGGCAATCTTGTTGGCGCACTTGATCAGCCCGGTCGGAAACAGGGAATAGATGTATTTCTGATCACTGCGATCCTTGCCGTATTGCTTTTTCATCAGCTTGGAAAAAGCACGCGGCTCGCACACGGATCCATTATCAGCGAAATATTCTCGCGCCATGTTAATGATGTCCCAGTGCTCCTGCGTGAGTTCGTCAATATTCTCGTTTTTTGCTATCTCGCGCGCCAGCGCTTCACTCCATTCGTCCAGATTTTCCAGCCAACCGGCTTCGCTTAGCTGAATGGTCTTGCCATCTACTACTGCTTCCATGGTGCTCGCCTCTCGGTAATTATTTAAAACTCAAGGCTGATGCCCGTAAAGACACGCCGGGGTTGAGAGCATAGTAGGCTCAGCCGATAATTAGAATGATTATTCAACGCTGCCTACCCTTTTAATTTATCAGGTAAATAGAAAACAGGCAGGACCCATGCAGCGTAGGTACTGATTTATATATATTTTACCCTCACAACCACTACTGTTGCTCGTCAACAGTCAAATGCCATGAATGCCTCGATAGCCGGAACAAGAGCAACACCATGGATACCCTGTGACGACAGTATTACTCAATACAAGGCACGGGCGACTGACGGAAAACCAGTGCCGGTTCTGTATAGTGTCTGTCTGTTTTACCGTCCGGGTGTTACATGAAATTACTGATACGCAATCTGTCACGCGCTACGACCGTCGAGGAACTCCGCGCCCTGTTCGAAGCACACGGCGTTGTGCAATCCTGCAACCTGGTAACCGACAGGAACACAGGCGTCTCCAAGGGTTTTGGCTTTGTCGAAATGCCCAGACCCGGTGACGCCAAGGCTGCCATGAAAACACTCAATGGCAAGCAAATCGCCGGCAGCATGATCCGGGTGAAAAAAGCCGAGCAAAAGAAAATACCGGACACCTCGCCCGACAACAGTAATCATGAGTAACCCAGGCAGCCGTGACCCGCTGCATGGCGTGACGCTGGAACGCTTGCTGAAGCGGCTGGTAGAAAAATATGGCTGGGAAGAACTGGGACGACGGATCACGCTAAAATGTTTTAATAATGATCCGGGTATCGCATCCAGCCTCAAGTTTCTGAGAAAGACACCCTGGGCCCGGCAAAAAGTCGAGGCGCTATACCTGCAAACACAGTGGCCTGATGGCTAACTGGACACACACAAGCAGACATTATCTCTGCTGAAATATTCACCATCAAAACAGTTAACGAGCTACATCAATGAAATATGTTATTGCACTGCTGGTTGTTGTCGCCTTTGCCAGCCTGTTATTACTGCGAAACAATCCGACTGACAACAACACGCCGATAACCGGGCTGCCCTGGCAGATTGACACGCAGCCGGATGGCAGCACGCAGGTATTTGGTATTACGCTCGGACAAACCACGCTTGGCGAAGTCATCCAGCAGCATGGCGATGATCTCAAACTGGCTATTATCGCAGCGCCACAGGAAAGCGGCTCGCTGGAGGCCTATTACAGCCATTTTTCAGCAGGCCCCGTTACCGGCAAGCTGCTGCTGGTACTGGATGTTGCTGTAGAGGATATGGCCTCAATGCGTGCACGGGCTTTTCAGGAAGGCGGTATGCGCCGTTACCGCCTGCACCCCGACGATCTGCCGCTGGCTCAGCGGGCTCCGGTCAGCGTCATCAATTTTCTGCCCAGCATTAAGCTCGACGAGGAGATAGCACAATCACGCTTCGGCACACCTGACGAGATGGTGCAGCTCGGGACGCAGCAAAAACATTTACTTTATCCCGACAAGGGGCTGGAGATTATTCTCAACGCAGAAGGCAAGGACATGTTGCAATACCTGCCGCCCGGGGCATTCAACGCACATCGCAACCGATTACTACAGTCACTGCCGGATAACGAGTAGGTCTGCCGGGCAATCCGGCATCCACTCACAATAGCCGCACGCAAAAAAACCGGGCTCCTGGCCCGGTTGCGTTCTATGACATGTTGTGAATATGCATTATCTGGCAGGTGCCGCACACCCCTGTAACGCCGCTGCAGCGACGGGTCATCAGCTGCCCCGCAGTACAGCGATTATTGCGCCACGCGACTGGTGCCACCAGTGGTCAGCACGCGTATCTGGTCACCGACCGCAAATTTTTCATGCGGTGAAAGACCCTGCACAATCGCAACGGTACGGCCACTATCCAGCTTGACCGTGATTTCCACTCCCTGGCTGCGGGTGACTCCTTCTTCAACAGCCGCACCGGCCATGCCACCCGCAACGGCACCAATCACCGCCATGATGCTACTGCCCTTGCCGCCACCCAGGGTACTGCCGCCGATACCACCAACAACCGCACCGGCACCCGCGCCAACGGGCGTCTTTGTACCCTCGATCTGAACCGGTCGCAAACTGACAATTTCACCATATTCAACCGTTTGGGCCCGGCGCGCCTCGGAACGGCTGTAGCTTTCTCCGGACAGGTTTGATGCGCAACCGCTCAGGGCAGTCATGGCAGACAATAACAATACAGCAATAAAGTTTTTCATCGGTTTACCCTCATAAACTGCTTCAGCTAAAAGTTTCGTAATTCACCATGCATGGTACATTAGTCCAGATTCTGAAATATTGTCAGGATGAGACCGGCAAAATAACCCACACCTATCAGCAAACTATTTGATCTGGCTCATGGAGGTGCATCACCAACCTTGCCGATAATGGTGCGGCTGGATCCGGTAGTATGCGTGTTACGCGGCGACAGGAACAGCGGGGGGCTACTGTTATCCGTTATAATTCAAAGAGATACAGGCCGCCAAAAACCTTCCTGCCCTGAGGCAACAGACAAGGATTATGAAATGATTAGCTATGACGAATTACATGCCGAGAACCACGACATCACCGAGCTCTCCAACGTACTGCTCTACCTGTTTAAAGAGCGTTCCATGTGTGACACCGGGACCTGCTGCGATCTTTTCTACCGCTACACTGAAAAAGTCAAACATCACATCGATGTGGTCGACAAAAATTTCTATAGCAAGCTACTGACACACGATGATCATGAAATCCAGAAACTGGCAAAAAATTTCATGTCCGGCTCGCAGGAGATCAAGAAGATTATCGCCAGCTACGTAAAAACATGGTGCCCGAAGAAAAAAGCCGACACACTTGCAATCGCCAGCTATGACCAGTTCCTCAAGGAGTCGGAAGACATGTTTGAGCTGATACTCAAACGGATCCAGGATGAAACCGAGAAGCTCTATCCACTGGTCCGTGAACTCAGCAACAAGACCGCAGAGAAAACGCGAACCTGACATCAGGCCAGAACCGATTTAGCCGGTAACACAGCTGTCCGGTCAACCGGTCTGGCCTGTTGAATTTATCTGCCCACTGCATTTTTTCACGACAACACCTGCCAATCTGTACTTTCCTGCACAGGGTTTGATCTGTGTCAATAACTGCGCTTCAGCATTTCGTAAGCTGACCACATCGAAAATCTGCTGCCGTGTTCGAAATGACGTTGGCGTACATTTAACAGCTTGAAAGTCAGACGTGATGAAACAAACCCGCAACAATTTAACATCGCAAATACTGCTGATGCTGCTTGTGCTGTCAATTAGCCCGGCAATCACCATTGCAGCGGAACAGGCACTGCCGGCAGATTACTGCCAGTGGGACGTGACCGACTACGCGATCGCACAACCACTGTGCGGCCTTGCCGGCGATGACGCGCGCGGCAGGGAAATCGTGACCGACAGCGGCAGCGGCAATTGCCTCGCCTGTCACCAGTTACCCATCCCGGATGTTGAAGCCTATGGCACCATCGGACCGCCGCTGACCGCTATCGGCGCACGCCTGACAGAAGGCCAGATACGCCTGCGCGTCGTTGATACACGCAAGATCAACCCGATGTCGATCATGCCGGGCTTTTACCGCGACCCGCGCCTGATCCATCGCCCCGACAAACGCTATGCCGGCAGAACCTTCCTGAATGCACAGCAGGTTGAAGACGTGATTGCCTACCTCGTGACCCTGAAATGAAGCTGCCCGGCATACTCCCGCTATTACTGTCTGTGCTGCTGGCCCTGCCTGCAGCTGACACACTTGCCGCTGAACCACGCTCGGGTTATGACTACATAAAACAGTCGACACGCGACATGCAGGACGATGACTTCGAAAACCCCGGCTTGCTGACTGTCGAGCAGGGGCGGCAGCTGTTTAACAAGGTGCCGGAAGGCCAGGGAAAATCATGCGCTGCCTGCCACGGAACTGACGCAGAAGAGCTGGATGTAACGCATATAGCCCGCTACCCCGTGCATGACGGAAACGGACTCGTGACGTTACAGAAACAGATCAGCCGCTGCCGGGAAAACAGTGGCAATAACAGTCTGCCGACCAACCATGCCGAACTGGTGGCGCTGGAAACTTTCGTGCGCAACCGCGCTGCCGGAGAAACAGTCAACGTACAGACAGATGGCCCGATGGCAGCGCTACTGGAGAAAGGCGAACAACTCTACCGCTTGCGCTACGGCCTGATAGACATGTCCTGCCAGCATTGTCACGATTTCTACCCGGGGCAGAGAATTCGCGGACAGAATATCAGCCAGGGCATGGGTAACGGCTTTCCTGCCTACCGGCTGGATATCGGAGAGATCACCAACCTGCACCAGCGTATCCAGCAGTGCCTCACGCTGATGCGCGCAGAACCGTTTGCAGCCGACTCGGAGGAAATCAACCTGATGGGGCTCTACATCATGTCCCGGTCAAACGGTTTGAAAATAGAAACGCCGGCGGTCAGGTACTAGAAAAAAAACAGCGGGCAGGCACGATGTGTTACTAGTGACCGTTCCCGGCCTGCTTGCTGCCTGCCAGGGCAGGAAACCTGCGGGTCGCATACGCCGCATGACAGGCAACACAGGCTTCACCCATCTCCGAAATATAAAACCCCACCAGCTCGGTCTTTCCCCGCTTCGCCACATGCTCGAGCATGCCGGCCAGATAGTGGAACTGCTGATCCTGTTGAATAAAGGCATCGGGAAGCTTTGCGTGCAACTCGTACATTTGCGAGTCGCTCAGGTTCTGCTTTAGCACATAGCTGCTTTCCATCTGAGCCGCAATTGCTGCAATGTCATCCAGCTTGCCGGCTATATACAAAGGCACCATCTGCATCATTCCATTCTGCAGTGCCAGCATCTCCCTGGAAAACAGGGCCTGCAACTCCGGAGACAGACCGGCAATAACAGATTGCGGCTGCTCATGCTGATGAGTTGCATTTCCTTCACCCTGACACAGCGCCGGCAGCAACAGAAAAACCAGTTGAACCATTATTTTCATCAAAAACCCGTCCCTGTTGAGGAAAAATACGACCTACAAATCATCACAACCGCGCCCATAATAGTGAACCCGGCATTGAATTAATACTTCGTAAAAAATAGCTGTAGCCTGCCACCGATAAGCGATTATTATCAGTCACGGCAAACGACGCGTATAAATACAACATTCGAGTGTGCCATATGGATGCAGAAATCCTGTTATTAACTGTTATTTCGCTGGGACTGGTGATTGGCGCCGGGCTTGGCTGGCCGGCATTTATTCGCTCCGGCAAGCTACGCCGGCAGTTAAACAAAATACAACAGCAGCTGGACCGGCTGCAACAACAGGCTGGCCAACCCGCTGCACCCGTCATCACAGAAAAACCAATACCCAGCGACACACCTTCCGGTACTACAACACCCGATCAGCGCAAACAACCGCAACGCCCGCCTTCACATACAAACACGGCCACGATCACAACTGCCCGTCAACGTCCGCGCTGGCAGACCCTGCTGCTGGATAACTGGATGATCTGGCTGGGCGGTATCAGCGTCGCACTGGCTGGTATTTTCATGGTCAAGTACAGCATGGAAGTCGGCCTGCTGGGGCCCAGGGCGCGTATCACGCTCGCCGTGTGCACCGGCCTGGGGCTGCACGCAGCGGCTGAATGGTTACGCCGGCGTAACGGTGGCAGCGACCCGGTGTTCGCCGCGCTGGCGGGCGGTGCCAGCATCACACTGTATGCCGCCCTGCTCGCTGCCTTGCATCTCTATCAGCTGCTCGACCCGCGTCTCGTGTTTACACTGCTGGCCGCCGTCTCCTTGATGACGATGGCAATGTCACTGCTGCACGGCCCGTTACTGGCCATCATCGGCCTGATCGGTGCCTACGTGGTACCGATACTGGTCAACACCGGCAGCAGCAACATGGTCGCCGCCATGATTTACAGCCTTATCATCAGCGGGGCCGCGCTGCTGTTACAGCACTACGTGTTCCGCTACTGGTTATGGTGGGGCGTCATGGCCGGCGCCCTTGGCTGGTGGTTTATTTCACTCAGTGAGCCACAGGCGAATATTTTTCGTGGGCCCTACCTTGCCCTGTTTGCCTGGGGACTGGTGGCACTCCCCGGCTTTGACTGGTTGTTGCGCGGGCGCAAAACAGCCGTGGCAAACACACCGGAGGCCGTTGCCCGGCCCGTCACGTTTTTCAGGTTCCGCCTGCAGCTTGGCCAGATAAGCCTGTTACTCGTCATTCTCGCATGGGGTATCAGCCTGTACCGGCAAGGCTTTGATGCCAGCGCGCCGGGACTGTGGGCACCGCTGGTTATCGTGGTGTTGCTCGCTGCCCGTCAACGGGACAGTCTCGCGCTACTGCCATGGGTAACCCTGGTGGTGCAGTGGCTCGGCTGGGTCGCTTCTGCCACCCGCTATGATCATGCCATCAACCAGCTTGTGCTGACAGGTTTGCAGGCAGCAGAACAACCGCAGTTTCTCACGTTTGTCATTTTTATGAGCCTTGTCTATACCGGGCTGGCACTGCTGCATGTGCGCGCACGCGGCTCATCGCATGGCTGGATATCGCTCGCCCTGCTCGCCCCGCTTGCCTGGCTGGCGCTGGCGTACCTGCTGGTCAATGGTGTGTCACAGTCGATACCCTGGAGTGTAATCACACTGTTCGCCGGGGCCATCTACGCAACCACCGCCGGTATCTTGCTGCAACGCGGAAAACTCAAGGACACTGCCCTGTGGCTGACGCTTGGCGCACATGTCGCCTACTCCCTGGCGGTGACCATGTATTTCCGCGAGGCGGGATTGACTGTGGCACTCTCCGCCCAGCTGTTGTCGTTAAGCTGGTTGATGAAACGCCACCAGTTGCCCTGGCTGGGCTACCTGATCAAGGCGGTGCTGGCGGTGATCGTTGCACGCCTGACATTCAATCCCTGGTTACTGTCTTACCCGAGCGATATTCACTGGTCACTCTGGACCTATGGTGGTGCTACTGCATTCAGTGCACTGGCCACCCTGCAGTGCCGCTCAAATCCAAAAATACAGCAATGGCTGGAGGCTGCCACGCTGCACCTGCTGGTACTGACGCTGGCTGCCGAACTGCGTTACTGGTTATACGATGGCGATATTTTCGCGCACCGCTACAGTCTCAGGGAAGCCGCCATCAACACCTCGCTGTGGGCGGCCCTGGCTGTGACCTACTACCGGCGCAGCGCAGTCAGCAAACACCTGAAAAAACTCTACATCGTTTGTTCGCGTATTCTGCTGGCCATGTCGCTGGCAAGCTATGGCGTTGTTGCCGTGCTACATAACCCGTGGTGGAGTAATGCCATCATCGGCAGCGCGCCGGTATTCAACATCCTGCTGCTTGCTTACGGCCTGCCCGTCCTGATGGCCCTGTTGATAGCCCGCTATCACGAGCCGCTGTTTCGAAAAGCGGCCCTGGTTGTTGCCGGCCTGGGTTCACTGCTGTTTGTTTCCCTGGAGATTCGTCACCTGTGGCAAGGCGGCAGCCTGTCCCTGCAAAACCCCACCAGTGACGGCGAACTGTACAGCTATTCGATTAGCTGGCTGTTAATGGCTATCGCCGCTATCCTTGCCGGCACCCGCTGGCGTGTGCGGGACCTCTACAAATCCGGCATCGCACTGCTGGCCGTGGTAATCGCGAAAATCTTTATAATCGACATGTCGGACCTGGAAGGCCTGTTGCGGGTTGCTTCCTTCATGGGCCTTGGCCTCTCCCTGCTGGGGCTGGCATGGTTGCATCGGCGTATGCAGGACAAGCGGACCTCAATTGCGGCCAGCAAGCCTTCCGGGCAGCAGGCCTGATATTCAACTGCGTGCTGACAATCCGGCCCGCATTACCTGAACAAGCGACAACATATATGATTTTTCAGAACAAGCTGACAGTTACGACACACGGGCGCGGGACAACATCCATCACCGCTGCCATACGCGAGCAGATACAGGCATCAGGAGTAACGACCGGCCTGTGCCATGTGTTCCTGCAACACACCAGCGCCTCGCTGATCCTGTGTGAAAACGCCGACCCTGATGTGCGCAGCGACCTGGACCGTTACATGGCACGGCTGGTGCTGGACGGCGACCCGCTGTTTGATCACACCGATGAAGGCCCGGATGACATGTCGGCCCACATCAGGACCATTCTCTCCGGTCACGACCTCACGCTGCCGGTTACGCACGGGCAATGTGGCCTGGGTGTCTGGCAAGGCGTCTACCTGTGGGAACACCGTACGAGTGGACACCGGCGCAACCTGACAATCACCGTAAGCGGCGAATAATGCGGAAAACCAGCATGCATAAAGGAAAAGTCTGCATTGGATTAATTAACCCAAAGAGCCCGGACAACGTCAGCGGCGTGTTGCGCTCCGCAGGTAACTTCGGTGCAGAGCGTGTTTTCTATACCGGCCAGCGTTACCCGCTGGCGTTACAACGCAACCCGGATGCACCGGATATGCGCCGCAAGGTCAGCCAGGACATCCCGATAGCCGAAGTAAACTGCCTTCTCGAAAACGCACCCGGCGACATGACAGTCGTGTGCATTGAATTTGCCGAAAACGCGACCCCTCTGCCCGGCTATCAACACCCGCAGAACGCATTCTATATCTTCGGTCCGGAAGATGGTGACATCAGTCAGGGCGTTATAGACAAGGCAGATGCCGTCGTCTATGTGCCCACTAACGGCTGCATGAACCTGGCCGCAACCGTAAATGTTGTACTTTATGACAGACTCGCCAAATCATCCGGAAAGCATATGAACAATACCCATATTCGCAACAACCGGGACGTTAACAACCGTCTGAAAGTTAAAATATAAAACATCCGCCCGGTAAATAATCGGGTCTGTCCCTGTTTACCCCCGACTGCTTGACCTGCGTCAACGATTAGCAACGATTTTTTATATATCTTAACAGGCTGGCCATTAAATTCGCAGAGCGTGCGGGTGATGGGCTGGTCGTCCTGCTGATGAAACCAAACACCAAATCGAGATAATCAGGAACATGAAAATATGAATAACCACTACTACCCGTCAAGAGTTGCGTCTACAGGCAAAAAACTTCTCTGGCTGGCAGCGATGGCTGTCCTGTCAGTTCCACTTGCTGCGTACAGCGCGTCATCAGAAGACGACACAGACGCGACCGACTTATCGCCCGAGCCACAATTCTCCGACATGCGTACTTATGTCAAAATGCCTGAACAGGCAAGCCAGATACTACTGGAAGACATGCTCGACCACCTTGCGGTGTTGAATGAAATAAACCATTATCTGGCTGAAAATGATTTGCTCGCAGCTGCAGATGTTGCAGAGAACGGCATGGGCCGCAGCCTGCTAAGCAAGTACCAGGATGAGGACATGCGGCCCGGGCGATACATGCCGAAGGAGATGCGGGAAATCGGCTGGGAACTGCACGCAGCTGCGGCCGAGTTCGTCATTGCAGCCAAGCAGGTTAATCTGAAGAAAACGCTGTCTGCCTACTATCGCATTACCAGCGCATGCGTATCCTGCCACTATAGTTACCGTATCCGCTGAGCCGGTCTGCAGCAAGGTGAACCGCAGCAACAGGCCAGTAAAATCGGCTTCCTCAATTGATGAATGTTTTTATCCTACGACAGAGCAGCGTGGTTACCATAGTTGTGGATCACACAAGGAAGCTGCGCACGATAGTTTAAAAGTTAATGCCGCAGAGCCCGCCTGCTTGAGGACAATTGCCTGCCAGCCGGAAGGATACTGCAGCACATAAGGTGGCGTGTATCCGGAAGCAGCATCAGCATTAAATCCGAACTTGCCGTAATAACCCGGGTCGCCATAAACGAAAACAGCATTTACCCCGCTTTTCGTTAGCCGGGCCATGCCGCTTTCGACAAGTTTTGACCCAATTTGGCGCTTTTGATACGCAGGCTTTATGCCCAGTGGCGCCAATATGTAGCCCATCCATGTCTCGTTTTTGTCAACAGTTACAGGACTAAATGCTATGTGGCCCACTACCAGGCCATCGATTTCAGCAACCAGGGCGAATGTTTCCGGACTCGTTTCTTCGCTCAGCAAATTAACCGCGAGCGTTGAAACAATCCTGTTCTCGCCTTCAGAGAAGGCATGCAAATGCACATCGCGAACATGTTCACGATCCAGCTTTGTTGCCGTGCGGATCCAGGTCATTTGCCAAACGGATGTCTCAAACGGGCCAGTAGCCTTTTATGGTATACAACGGAAAGTCACACCTCAAACCATGTCGTTCTTGAGGACAGCGCGGAAGCGGATGCTGCCATCACGAACCTTCTGAAGGGCCTCATTCGCCGTTTTGTGGGTAAATTCCTCTATGATCGGCTTGATGTCATTCTCGGCTGCGAATTTGAGCATGGCACGCATCTGATTACTCGAACCGATGGGAGATGCTGACAAGGTCAGGCGGCTGAACATGAGCGGCATCAGATTGAAGTTCTCGACCTTTTCGGGAACACCGACGAAGTGGAGGACACCGTACGGGCGCATCAGGCCGACGTAGTGGTTGATATCCATGATACCGCCGGAAACGCAGAAAAGGAGGTAATGGAGTGTGCCAGCATGCGCAGCCATGTCCTCGTTGTCGGACGAATCGATAAAGCCAGTGGCACCGAGTTCCTCGCAGAATGTTTGCTTGCCAGTACCACGGGATATTGCGACGGTTTCAGCGCCCATTTTTGCGGCGAACTGAATGGCCATGTGGCCGAGCCCGCCAATACCGACAATGCCAACCCGCTTGCCCTTCAGGTCCCACGTCTGGCCGGCAAACTCGTATAGCGGGGCAGCCACAGTAAGACCACCGCACATCAGTGGTCCGACGTATTTCTCCCCATAGCCTTCGGGAATCCTGAAGAGGAAACGTGAATCAGTGCGAAGATACGAAGAGAACCCGCCGTGATGCACGTGTTCGCCGGTCTCGTCTACCGTGTTCTCAAAGTAGGTAAATTTTCGATTGGGACAGAGGTTGTCAATGCCGTCCCTGCAGTACTCGCACTCACCACAGGCCTGGGCAAGGGCGCCGAGGCCAACGACATCACCAACCTTTATATCCGTGACACTGGAGCCAACAGCAAGCACATGGCCGACGACCTCATGGCCAGGGACTAAAGGGTAGCGAGAGAGACCCCAGTCGTTGTCAATCATATGGAGGTCCGTTGCGCAGACGCCCGTGTACGTGACCCGGATATCAGCATCGAGCTTCGCAAGCGGCTTCGGTGTGTATTTGTAGTCCTGCACCTTGGCCCTGGGCTCCAATGCTGCCATGGAAAGGATCTGCTCGGGAATCTGATCAGGCATTTTATTTCTCCTTGAATATAGGCTGTCAAAGCACATTTTCTGCAACTATTTTAAACAATAAATGTGCTCTGACAGGAATGGCACTTACCTGAGAATCCTGCCACGGAAACACACGCAAGGACAAGGAACCTTTTCCGGTCAGGCAATTTATTTTTCCGTGTTTTCCCGTGTGCTTCCGTGGCCAATTGTACTTCATATTTTTATGAAACTGCTTAAACAGGTGCCATTCGGATATGCCCCTGTTTTCTTTTCAGGTAAAGATGTGCCCTGACACCAATGGCACTTCATTCGATTCACGTTCAGCCTTCGTTCATCTGCACGGCTTTATTCTACAGCCGTCGGTATACCGCCGACTGCACTAAACACGAAGGAGAATGTATGATGAAACTGTACCCGACAATTCGCAAATTATCCCTGATAAGCCTGCTGGCAGCAGGACTGGTGAGTTCGCCACTGATCGCGAATGCAAGTACCCGTGACAACGATCGCGACCGGTATGACCATCATCAGCCGGACCGTGGCAAACACCATCAGCGAGACACTCACAAAAAAGCCCGCCCCGATTACCGTCAAAACCGTAAATATGACAACCCGCACGGTTACCACAAGGGCTGCAGTCTCGGTTACGCAAGCAAGCACCACTATTACAAGCCACATAAGTATTACGGCCATGTCGCCAAAGCCCGACAGCACCATGCAGACAAGCATCAGTACGAGCACCCGCGCTTCTTGCTGAGACTTTTCTCCAGCTACTGATTCCAAAGGATAAGGAATCCATGCTGCACCTGTCAGGTCTATCCGGGTGCCCAGTGGAAATGGTTGAAGAATCAGTGGCACTAACAGGGCTGGGCGGGGTTGGCTGCCTGCTGCGCAGCTGCTACCACAACATACGGAATGCGCCATCAGCAACATGTCACAGACCACACGTTCGACGCCACACAAGGCCGCCTTCAGCGCATCAAATAATCGGCCTGATTAAGTGGCGATGGATGGGAAAACAGTTACTCCATCCATCGCCTGTTCAATTAAATCTTCTCCAGCGCCTGGCTAACATCGGCAATAATATCGTCAATGTTTTCAATACCAACTGATATCCGCACCAGGTCGGCACTCACCCCTGCGGCAGCCAATTCATCCTCGCTTAGTTGACGATGAGTCGTCGATGCCGGATGGCAAGCCAGTGATTTTGCGTCACCAATATTGACCAGGCGCAATATCATTTCCAGCGCATCGATAAACTTGCTTCCCGCGGCAGCACCGCCAGCCAAACCAAAACTGATAATGCCAGACGCCTTTCCGTTGGTAATCTTTTTACAATTGGCGTTATAGGGGCTGTCTGGCAAGGCGGCATAATTGACCCAGTTCACTTCGCTGTGATTCTGCAAATACCGGGCAAGCTCTTCAGCGTTTTCGCAATGCCGTTCCATACGCAAGCCCAGGGTTTCAAGCCCCTGCATAATCTGGAAAGAGTTCATCGGGGAAATCGCTGCACCGGTATTTCGAAGCGGCACCACACGACAGCGGCCAATGTAGGCTGCTTCACCCAGTGCTTCGGTATACACAACGCCATGGTAAGAAGGGTCTGGCTCATTCAATACAGGAAAGCGCTGCTTGTTCGCCACCCAGTCAAACTCGCCCGAATCAACAATAATGCCGCCAATGGATGTTCCGTGACCACCAATATACTTGGTCAGTGAATGTACAACAATGTCAGCACCCAGTTCGAACGGGCGGCATAAATAGGGTGTCGCAACGGTGTTATCAACAATCAGGGGGACACCGTGCTTGTGCGCAATCTCTGCCAGACGGGTAATATCCACTATATTACCCGCAGGGTTTCCTATTGATTCACAAAATATCGCTTTGGTTTTTTTATCAATCGCGCTATCAAATCCTTCAAAGTCATCGTGCATAAACATACGTACTTCAATACCCTGCCTGGGCAATGTATGGGCAAACAAGTTATAGGTGCCGCCATATAACTGGCTGGTACTGAGAATATTGTCCCCGGCCTCGCAAATGCATTGCAGCGCATAGGTAATTGCAGCCATACCAGAAGCAACAGCCAGGGCCCCAACACCCCCCTCCATAGCAGCAATACGTTGCTCCAGCACAGCGGTAGTCGGGTTCATGATGCGGGTGTAAATATTACCAGCCACTTTTAAATCGAATAAATCAGCGCCGTGTTGGGTATCATCAAAGGTGTAAGACGTTGTCTGATAAATCGGCACTGCCGCCGCCTTGGTGGTTTCTTCGGATTTGTAACCATGATGTAAAGCTATAGATTCCAGTTTCATGAAATTATCTCTATATGTTTATAGTAAAAGTATGGTTCAAGCGGGGTAACTGTATCAGAATCCTGCAAGCATGATCATGTCGGCGACTTCGTTCGCTGGAACAAAAGTGGCCGGATACATTTTCCATGTGAATTTTCTGACAGCGTATCGCGGCACATGCCGATTCCAGTACTGAAGTGCCGATGGCAAAGCACAAGCCTGTGACAGCTGGCCTGAAATAAAACCGGATTAATGCTGTTATTTCAATGCGAGCATATAAAAAATACACGCAAGCAGCGAACTGATTGTTCTGAGATGGTTCCAGCGCGTCCAGTAGATTGTGTAATGCTGCCAGACTTTAGATGCGTTCTCTGAAGTCACCTCTTGCAGGCGATTATTTAACGGTACGTTAACTACCACGGTACAAGCCAGCATGCCCAGCAAATAAACCACGCCAGCGCTGATAATCCATAGCGATGCTGAACCGGCATATGCAAACAACATCAGCAGGAATGCCAGCAGGCTGGAGCCAAAAAACAGCGGCATAAAAGCGGATTCAAGAATCACCCGGTTGATGCTGTTCATGCTGGCCATGCCGATGCTGTCGGGCAAGGCTTTCAGGGCAGCCATCAGGAACACGGAAAAAGCAAGGTAAATACCCGCCATCAGACCGGTGCTGATGGCGGCAGCCCACAGGGCCAGCTCGATAATCAAGTCTGGCATCACAGTACCCCCCGTGAGGACTCAGCAGATGTTTGAGGTAAAGTCCAGACACCGGTTGCCATGGTTTTTACAACGTATTCACGGAACGAAGTTGGCAGACGCCCGAGGGCTTTTTCGACACCATTAACGACATGGCTGTTACGGCCATCCATCACAACAGTGAACAATTCGTTCATCAGCCATAATACGTCGTTTGGCATAGCTTGCTGTTTGAGTGCTTGCAGAAACTGTGCAGCAGAAACCGGTAGAAAACTGACGGGGCTTTGGGTCACATCGGAAATGATTTCGACACAATCACGAAAGCTTAGTAATTCACGCCCGGTGACTTCAAATAACTGATTGGTTAATTCCGGTTTTGTCAGGCAGGCAAATGCCACCTCGGCAATATCATCAGCATCCACAAACGGTTCGGGAATATCGCCGGCGGGCAAGGCAAGCTGTCCGTTTAAAACGCCTTCAATCAAAAAACCTTCGCTGAAGTTCTGGGCAAACCAGCTGGCGCGTACCACATTCCAGTTCAAGCCACTGTTGATCAGTAACTGTTCGGCTTGTTGAGCACCCGCTTCACCGCGCCCGGATAAAAGTACGATATGGCTAATGCCCGCCTCCCTGGCCAGACGAATAAATTCTGCAATGGCTCGCCTGGCAGCAGGCACCGCCAGATCTGGCTGGAAGCATACATAGGCCGACTGGCAGCCCTGCATAGCCCTGGACCAACCCGCAGGGTTCTGCCAGTCAAAGGCGGGTATTGTTGAGCGTGATACCGCACGGGTCTGATGCCCCGCGCCTTGCAGCAGGGTGTCCACTCTGCGTCCGGTTTTACCCTGTTTACCAGTAATCAGGATTGTGTGTGTATTCATCGGCTTGCTCCTCTGTGTGTTTTGGTTTGGGATTCGGGTTTTGGCTTGCGTTTTCATCCACACACCCAGTATTCTGCAAATCAAATGGATAGTTAATGCTTATTTGGCCAAATAATTTGATTGTTCGTCTATAAGCGGCCATCAGGTTTCGGCCTTGCAGAGGAGACAAGCATGGACACCACATCACCACCATTCCCTGCTGCGAATGATCCACTGGGAGAAACCCTGCACCAGCTTCGGCTAAATGGCAGCCTTTATTGCCGCTCGGAGCTGAGTGGTGACTGGTCACTGGCGATGCCGTTACTGCCGGGCAAGATGATGTTTCATATCATCACCGCCGGGCAATGCTGGCTGCAGCTGGATAGTGAGGCCCCGCGGTTGTTGGAGCAAGGAGCTCTGGTGCTGGTGACACAGGGGCAGGGTCACATCATCAGCAGTGATCCGCAGCTAGCTTCGACTCCTCTGTTTGAGGCAGGTGTGCAGCAAATTAGCGAGCGATATGAAGTTCTCCAAATTGCCGGCGAAGGCGAAAAAACCGAACTCACCTGCGGTGTGATGGGCTTTGATCAGGTTGCCGGGCAGCAGCTGATACAACAGTTGCCACCGTTGTTATTACTCGACCGGCTGGAGCAAAGCAGCCAGGATTGGCTCAGCAGTACCCTGGAATTTATTGCTGCCGAAGCACAGCAATTAAAACCCGGCGGTGAGACCATTATTACCCACCTGGCGGATATCCTGATCATCCAGCTGATTCGTCACTGGATGGAGCAGTCCCCGCAAGCCAACAAGGGCTGGGTAGGGGCGCTCCGCGATAAACATATCGGTATTGCCTTGCGTGCCATTCACCATCGGCCAGAGAAAAACTGGACGGTGGGTTCGCTGGCGCAGGAATGTGGTATGTCGCGCTCCGGCTTTTCAGCCCGCTTTTCACAGCTGGTTGGCAACAGTGTAAAAAACTACCTGACCGAGTGGCGTATGAATCTTGCCTGTCAGCGACTCAAACAAAACAGTGTGCCACTGATCGTGCTGGCGGAAGAGCTGGGTTATAACTCAGAAGCGGCTTTTTCGCGTGCGTTCAAGCGTGTGATGGGCATTTCACCGGGGAAGGTATAAACCTCCTGTATTCGACGCAGCAACCGATCAAAGGGGGCATGCGTCGCCTTTCTCCCGGAGAAAGTGTGCCGTGCGCCGTTTTTAATGCGTTCTTTTGACGATCTTGCTAATCTGCAGGCGTTAGCTTCGCCCTCGCCTGAATGATGCAGCACAGGGCAGCGGACAAACAGAAGGAAATCCTGAACGTGTTAACGTCGAACAAGGAGAAGTTGCCATGTCTATGGTTAAAGTAATTGAAGTTATTGCTGAATCGAAAAAATCCTGGGATGAAGCGGCAGAGAATGCTGTAAAAGAAGCATCCAGGTCGGTGCGTAATATCAAGTCGCTGTATGTGCAGGAAATGCAGGCTGTCGTCGAAGACGGGAAAATCAGCAAATACAGATTGAACGCCAAGATTACATTTGTTCTTGATTAAGACAGCCATAAACAGATAGAAATGTGGGACAGACCACGATTATCGCTAACCATTAACGGTCGATTAACCAAAAAATCGTTGCCTGTCCCCTATTGTTTCGCATGACCACCAGTAAGCCCGTTCTGATTCTGCAACTGCGACCTGAAGACGCCACCTCCAACAGTGAGTACGACTGTATTCTGAAATACGGTGGATTACAGCCCGGGGATACGTGCAGGAAACGCATTGAGCAGCAGGGCATCCCCCATGACCTGAACCCGGAAGAATATTCCGCGATCATTGTTGGTGGCAGCCCGTTCGATATCAGCACCCCGGAAGACAGTAAATCCCGCAAGCAGAGAAAAATCGAGGCCGATTTCAACCGGCTGCTGGAACAGGTGGTCGCCCTGGACATTCCCTTTCTTGGTGCCTGCTCCGGCAACGGCCTGCTGGGCAACTATCTCGGCACCAGCATCTCGACAAGGTACGCCGAAGCGGTGGGCTGCGTAAGGCTGGAGATAACAGCAGCCGGCAAACGGGACAAACTGCTGCAGGACTTTCCGGACCAGATAGACGTTCTGCTCGGCCACAAGGAAGCCGTCGACACCCTCCCCAAAGGGGCGACGTTACTGATGACCGGCAGCGGTTGTCCGATACAAATGTTTCGTATCGGTGAGAACGTGTATGCCACCCAGTTTCACCCGGAAGGTGATGCCGAGGAATTTATATTACGTATCAACACCTACCGCAATCACGGCTATTTCGAACCACAGCAAGCGGATGAACTGAAAAAGAGCGTCAGTGAGAAACCCACCCCGCATGCACAGGAAATTCTCAGACGTTTTGTTGAGAACTATTACCGCTGAAGATACCGAACATCCAGACTGCTGCCAATAAAAGCGCACCAAAGCCATACAACAAACTCAATCCAATACTGAAGCTATATTCATGCCTCAGCGGATTTCCTGCAGCAGTCATATACGCACAGGTAAAGTAGAGCGCACCGGCCAGGCATAGACCCCCGATCAGTTTGGCCATCCCAACTCGGGTAAATTGCCAGTTTTTGATGCGTTCTTTGTAAACCTGACTGTCAGTAGATATTATATTGCCAGAAAATAATGCATGAATTTCCGACACCTTACGAGACAGCAAACATGCGTTACCGAATTGGCGGCAACCCCGAAGAACCCGGACCGGCCCTTGACCAGGGCTCGTTTCTGGCCATAGCCGTACTCAGTCTTTTCATAGGCATCGGTTTTTGCTTCGCCGGCATGCGCAGCAAGCACTACTGGATGGCTATCTGGGGCAGCGGTCTGTCGCTGTGCAGTGTCATCTATATCATTTACGTATTAGCAATACTGTAGCAGCAGGCCGTGTCCGCGATTGCGGTATAAAAAACCATCGCGGAGGCGGTCCGCTGCTACAGGTTATTATTCGTGGTTGCCATCCTGTCGGGTCGAGCGCACCATTTACCTGCCAGCTACCAACCCATGGAGGAAACATCATGAAACTATCAATAATCATGCTGTCCCTGTTACTGCCTGTTACGGCCCTCGCACAGAATTATCCGGGGATGGGTGGCGGCAGTATGAGTCAGGCCGACATGCAAAACATGATGCAGAAGGCGCAGGAAATGCAGGCCTGCATGCAGGGTGTTGACCAGTCCAGGCTGCAGCAACTGGAACAACAGGCACGCCAGCTGGAGACCGAGGTAAAGGCACTGTGTGACAGCGGTGAACGGGATGCTGCCCAGCAGCAAGCCATCACCTTTGCCAGCGATATGCACAACAACCCGGATATTCAGAAAATAATGATGTGCGGTGAACAGATGCGCGACATGATGCCGCCAATACCGTACCTGGACCAGGCCAGTGAATCAGGGGATTCAGCCAGTCACGTCTGCGATCAGCAATAACAGCACAGCGGTCATTTTTGACTGAAAATAACATCACCATACCAGGCGACTGCTGACTCCCGCGTATTGTCCGTGTCGGTCATGATAGCCACACCGCTTATCATGCCGGGCTGTTCACCGAAGGCCGCCAGGTAATCCGCGTAGACATTACGCGATTCGCTCTGCCACTGTTGCAGCTTGTCACTGCCGCTCTCAACAACAAACATCATGACCCGATCGGTATAGGGATTTTCAACCACCGTACCGACCGGGCTGTTACTTCCCCAGATATACGAGATGGCCCGGTACGGAACATCCGGCCCGAAAACCAGCCGGGCTGCCGCGTATTCCAGTCGCTCCAGATAACCGGCCCGCTCGGTATCAAACGCGAAGCTGATATAGATCCTGGCAGGATAGTCATCGCCGTCCTTGCGGGTAACATCACCGCGCTCGAGCACATTGTTCACCTTCCAGCGCCAGCGGATCACCGGATAGACGGCCGGATCGATGGAGAGTGCCCGCGTCAGTCCGGATGCAGACTGATCGCTGACAGCCTTGATAACAATGACTCCCTGCTCTTTCACAAGTGAATAATCAGTTTGCCGATCGATTTGGCTGAAGCTCAGTGGTTGCCAGTCGTCCGGCAAGCTGCTGTCGAGGCTGGCTGATGAAAACAGGCCCGCCTCAACCTGTCCGGCAGCTGTTGCCTGTGACAGGCCAGGCGCCATTAACAGGAATAGATATGCCAGTGCGAGACGGCAGCGGCTAGTCGAGGTACTCGGCAATATCCACCTCATCCAGCTGCTCCGGTTCCAGGAATTGACGGCCATAGTCCAGGTAGACCCCACTGGTCAGGAACAGTTCGAACAATGCCGGATCAATATGCCTGTCTTTCTTCATAAACCCCATGATACGAATCGCTTCACTCAGCGTCTTGGCTTTCTTGTAGGGCCGATCAGAGGCCGTCAATGCTTCGAAGATATCGGCAATCGCCATCATGCGTGCCGTCAACGGCATGTCATCACGACACAGGCGTTTCGGATACCCCTTGCCGTCCATGGTTTCATGATGGCAACCGGCAATCACTGGTACATCGCGCAAATGTCGTGGATAGGGCAGTTTCTCCAGCATCATAATGGTCTGCATGATGTGGTCATTTATCTTGTAACGCTCCTCGTCGGTAAGCGTTCCCCGGCTGACCCCCAGGTTATAAAGCTCGCCACGGTTGTACTTGTATTTCGGTTCATCCATCCTGAAGCCCCAGGGATTGTCTGCCGGCATGCAATCAACCGGTGCCCGCTCGATAAGGTGTTCCTGCTTGTCGTCCAGCAGGCGCTCCTCTGCCGGCAGGGGGCGGGCGTCGGCACGCTGCATGCGCTGCAATTCCTCCCACGAGACACCGAGGCGGTCATCCAGCGTACGCATCCAGGTAGTCATGGCAATCTGCTGCAGGCGCTCATGCTTTTCCGGTGCCATGAATTCACCACCCTGGTTGCATTCGGCGACAAACGCAAAGTCATCATCCAGCTGTTGCAATGTCTGTTCGAGTTCTTTTTTTAACGCCTGCTGATCAACACCTGCTGCGAGTTGTTCGTGGTAAAGAATCTGCGCATCCCGCTTCAGCACCTCAAAGCGGGTGCGGATTTCATGAATGCGGTCATGAATGGTTTCCAGTTTGGTTGCCTTGTCGACCACGTATTCAGGCGTGGTCACCTTGCCACAATCATGCAGCCAGCTGGCGATGTCTACCGCCTCCCACTGTTTCTCATCCAGGCTAAATTCGCCAAACGGCGCGGCATCGCTGTCGCAGGCTGCCTGCGCCAGCATCCTCGTCAACGCCGGAACGCGGGTGCAGTGTCCGCCGGTATAGGGTGACTTGGCATCAATCGCACCGGCAATCAGCTTGATAAACGCATCCAGCAGTGCCTGTTGCATCATCATCAACTGGCGACTCTCGAGTGATACCGCTGCAAAGCCGGACAGCGCCTGTATAAAGTCTACATGGCCACTTTGCTGTACTGCATCGACGCTATCCCCGTCAGGGCGATACAGCAGGCTGAGTA
>Ga0316189_10000737_pt1 | contig 32666 bp, 37 predicted proteins | sample LowCovwburrow_MG_FD_204930 | JGI IMG/M metagenome (GOLD analysis project Ga0316189, IMG submission 204930) | Coastal sediment microbial communities from Maine, United States - Lowes Cove worm burrow | ecosystem: Environmental > Aquatic > Marine > Coastal > Sediment | place: USA: Maine...
TGAGGCGATGGACCAGCGCATTTGCCCGATCGAGCGGGTCATGAACCTCGAATCTGAGGGCAAATATAGCCAGCGGTCAATAAGGTTGAAAGACAGCGAACTTAGATGCCATGCGGTCATGCCGAGCGCGGCGAACATTAAGCCATAGAAGAAAGCTTCTTGCGCTGAGACATATGATCTGGGGCGCGGAACTGGTGGCGAAAAATCACTGTCAGCCCAAGAGTTAAGAGCGTCAGAAATCTCATTCGGTGCCCACCCCGCCCTTGCAAGAGCTTCGGAAATTTCATCACGCGATCTTCCAGCGGCAAGAGCGTCATGTACGAAAATGGCGATTTGATCTGTTGGGCGCATGCCGGGCTTCCTTGAAATAAACGTTAGCCTTTTTGCCCCAGCTTGAACTCAAGATACCCGGTGGCGCAACGTTAGTGCGGTGATTGATGCCGCACAATCTTTACGGTGTCAATGCCCGCCTACATTCTCCCGAAAGGCGACTTCGAACTCGGCCTGTTTTTCAGGGCTGGCTTCGGCTTGGTATTTTTCTTTCCACTCGGCAGAGGGCATTCCAAGAAACGCCTCGCGGCCTTCTTCCTTGCTCATCTCAATGCCGCGTTCGTTGGCAGCTTCCTGATACCATCTTGAAAGGCAATTCCGGCAGAACCCGGAAAGGTTCATCATGTCGATATTCTGAACGTCTGTCCGTTCTCTTAGATGATCCCGCAGACGACGAAACGCGGCAGCTTCCAGTTCGGTTTGTGTGGCTTTGTCCATCATAGATTCCTTGCTCTGTTTACATAACGCGTTTCGCGTAGGTTTCGCGGTCAATGTCTTTGATGTCGACTGTCAGACTTCCGACATCAGGCAATGTGGCGTCGAGCGCTTTTAAAATCAAGTTTGTTAGGCGCGCCTTTGTTTCCGTGTCACGCCCTGCCAGAAGGCGAACGGTGGCATGGGCAAAGCTTTGCGGCTCCTGGCCAATATACACATAGGGGCAAGGCAGTGCGCGTATCTTAATTGCGCCACTGTCCGGGAAAATACCGCTGTCACGCGCCACATTGAAAAGTTTTTCACATAGCGCCTGCATGTCATTCGATTGATCGAGTGTAGCGGAATATTCAACAACAATATGTGGCATCGTTTCTTTCTATAGGCCGGTCTCGGCAAGAACTTCCTGAAGGATTGGTGCCAGCCTTTCCGCCCAAGCCACCTGTTGTTCGTCAGTCCGGATTAAGTCGTTACGGATTTCGATCAAAACGTTCGGGTGGCCATTGTCGATTGCGTGCCGATCAATCGCATCACCCGGCAGGTGCCCGCCATAGGGCTCATTCGCACCGATGCAAAGATCAGTTTCTTTGTTCAGGCGGTCCAGCAATGGCAGCGCAAGACGTGTGTCATCAGCATAGAGAAGCCCGACGTGCCATGGACGTGGCGAGCGCCCGCTCAACTGAGGTGTAAAGCTGTGGATTGAAAGGATCACCGGTGTCTCACGGGATACAATCAATTTGGTCAACGCGTCGTGATACGGGCGGTAATAGGCGTTGAGACGACGCTCGATTTCCTCGCCGTCTGCATGGCGGTTGGCTGGAACAATTGTCCCGTCGTAAAGCTTCATCAAAAGCGTCGGGTCGTCTTCGCCCCGATTCGGGTCAATCACGAGGCGCGAAAAGTTGCTGAGAATTGCGGGCGCGTTCAGCAGCTCTGCCAGGGCCCATGTAACACCAGCGGCCCCAACATCATACGCAATGTGGCGTGCCATATCTTCGGCAGGCAGGCCAAGATCACCTCCGCCGACTTCTGCTGGAACGGTGTTAGTTGCATGGTCACAGGTGACGACCCAACGCGCGGGGCGGTCTGCGCCGATGATGTGAAACGGGTGGTAGTTGGCTGGTTGGTGATACGTCATGATTCTGTTAAAAATTTCGGCTCATTCTCTTTACGCAATGCTTTTGAAAAGCGCCAGTTGTCACGTTGCTGATTTTGCGCCATATAAGGTGCCGGCTCACCAGACATGACACACTAATACAAGGAACGGGGCAATATGAGGCGCCTTCGAAATGTTAAGATCGTGGCTACACTGGGCCCGGCATCGAATGATTACGAGACGATAAGGGCACTGTTTGAGGCGGGTGCCGATGTATTCCGCCTGAATATGAGCCACGGGGACCACGAAGAAATTCGGGCACGTCACGCCATAATTCGGCAAATTGAAAAAGACTTGGGTAGACCCATTGCAATTCTGGCCGACCTTCAAGGGCCAAAACTACGCTGCGGTGTTTTCGCAAACGAGGAAGAAGAGCTTGAGGTGGGGCAGACGTTCCGTCTTGATCTTGACGACAAACCAGGCGATGCGAACCGTGTTCAGCTTCCGCACAAGGAAATCTTTGACGCGCTTGAACCAGGTGCAAGCCTTTTGGTCAACGACGGTAAGATTCGCTTGAAGGTAGATACCTGCGGCGCAGATTTCGCAAACTGCAGCGTAGTCGTTGGCGGGACAATTTCAAACAGAAAGGGCGTGAATGTCCCTGATGTGGTGTTGCCGCTGGCTGCGTTGTCGAAAAAGGACCGCGCAGATCTGGAGTTTGTCTGCGATTTGGGCGTCGATTGGCTGGCGTTGTCTTTTGTGCAACGTCCTGAAGATGTCGAGGAAGCGCGAGAACTGGCAAAAGGCAGGGCTGCGATCTTGTCGAAGATTGAAAAACCTTCCGCGGTCACTGCATTTACAGAAATTTTGGCAGCCTCTGACGGGATTATGGTTGCGCGGGGCGATCTGGGCGTAGAATTGCCGGTCCAAAATGTACCGCCTATTCAGAAACGTCTGGTTCGGGCGTGCCGAGCAGCGGCAAAACCCGTTATCGTGGCAACACAAATGTTGGAAAGCATGATCGAAAGTCCGGTGCCTACACGGGCAGAGGTTTCTGACGTTGCGACCGCAATCTATGAAGGCACAGATGCGATTATGCTGTCCGCTGAATCGGCGGCGGGGAGTTACCCGGTCGAGGCAGTGATGACGATGAATAACGTCGCCATAGAGGTAGAGAGCGATCCGACGTATCGCGAAGTGATTGAGGCAAGTCGGAAGGCAGACCGTAAAACAATTGCGGATGGCATTGTTGCTGCGGCGCGCGAAATTGCAGAAACGACCGATATCAAGGCGATCTGCTGTTTCACGCAATCTGGCACAACGGCGTTGCTTGTCGCGCGTGAACGGCCTCGGGTGCCGATCATTGCTTTAACGCCGTTGGAACGTACAGCCCGGCGTCTGTGTTTGAGCTGGGGAACCAACTGCGTTCGAACCGGAGAAGTTGACAGATTTAAATCTGCAGTTGTAAGCGCTGCTCGCGCCGCACGCGAAGGTGGCTATGCGACTGAAAAAGACCAGATTGTTGTCACTGCAGGGGTGCCATTCAACATACCGGGCACAACAAATATCCTGCGTGTCGCACCTTGCGAGGAAAGGTTGATTTTTCGTACCGATCCGGAATAGTGTTTCCATGATTGAGCCTTAGGGGGCGCGACGTGGATTCTGATCTGTTTCTTGTATTTGGCCTTGTTCTGGCCGGGCTTGCTTTTCCATCGCTTATTAATGCGTTTTCTGAAAGTCGCGCACCAAAAACAGCGTTTTTGTTGTTCGCGGTCAGCGGCGTGATGATTGCTGTCGCGATTTTTCAGAAACCCAGCGGCTACAGCTTCCAGGATATCCCGGCAGCTTTTGTTCGGGTCTTTTCGATGATGGTGAACTAGCGATTTTTCACTTGTAACTAAGGCTATTGGCGCATATACGGCGCTCTCTGACTGCGCGACCGGCCAAGTTGGCATGCCGAGTCGCGTCTGAACCGCTTAAAGAGGAGACGGAAATGCCGAAGATGAAGACAAAGTCGAGCGCTAAGAAGCGCTTTAAAGTGACAGCTTCCGGAATGGTCAAAGCTGGTCAGGCAGGCAAACGCCACGGCATGATCAAACGGACAAACAAGTTTCTCCGCAATTCACGCGGGACAACCACCCTGTCCGCACCTGACGCGAAAATCGTCAAGTCCTACATGCCATACGATCGCTAAGGAGAAGCCGATATGTCACGCGTTAAAGGTGGTACCGTAACCCACGCCCGTCACAAGAAAATCATCAAAGCCGCTAAAGGTTATTATGGTGCCCGTAGCACAAACTACCGCACCGCAACCCAGGCTGTTGATAAAGCAAACCAATATGCTACACGCGACCGCAAGAACCGCAAGCGCAATTTCCGTGCTTTGTGGATCCAGCGGATCAACGCAGCCGTGCGCAGCCATGATGAAGCTCTGACTTATTCTCGCTTCATCAATGGTCTTTCGCTGGCCGGGATCGAAGTTGACCGTAAGGTTCTGGCTGATCTCGCCGTGCACGAGCCTGAAGCGTTTACAGCCATCGTTGATAAGGCGAAGGCCGCGCTCGCGTAAGAACCCCGTTCTTTCGGGACATGATTTAGCCGCGAGCCCGTAATCGGGACTCGCGGCTTTTCTTTTTAAACACCTTCGCTTGCCTGCAGCCAGTCTTCCTCTCAAATCTCACAGAGTAAGAGCAACGGCTTGAACTCCGGCAATCTTGTGGTAGCACGTGCGAAACAAACTGGAGGATCGGATGGACGATCTGAGGCAAAAGTATCTGGATGCAATCGCCGGGGCAGCTGATGAGGCGTCGCTGGAAGATTTGCGCGTGCAAGCCGTGGGTAAAAAGGGCGAAGTTGCGCTGAAAATGCGCGAGCTTGGCAAGATGACTCCGGAAGAACGGCTTGTCGTTGGACCAAAGCTGAACGCACTGAAGGACGAGATCAACTCAGCAATAGCAGCGAAAAAAGCAGGGCTTGCCGATAAGGCGCTTGATGAACGGCTTCGTACCGAATGGCTTGATGTTACACTGCCTGGTCGCGGCAGACGTGAAGGCACCATTCATCCGGTGTCCCAAGTCACCGAAGAAGTTTCTGCGATTTTCGCCGATATGGGCTTCACCGTTGCCGAAGGCCCGCAGATTGAAAATGACTGGTACAACTTCGATGCGCTGAACATCCCGCCGCATCATCCTGCACGGCAGGAATTTGATACGTTCTACATGCACCGCGCTGCCGATGATGACCGTCCGCCACATGTGCTGCGCACCCACACAAGCCCGGTTCAGATCCGTGAGATGGAAAAGACGGGGGCGCCCATCCGGGTGATCGCACCGGGACGGGTGTACCGTTCAGATTATGACCAGACCCATACGCCGATGTTCCATCAAATCGAGGGTATGGCGATTGGCAAAGACATCTCTATGGCAAACCTCAAATGGGTGCTGGAAGAATTCTTTGCAGCGTTCTTTGAAATTGACGGTATCAAAACCCGCTTTCGCGCGTCGCATTTTCCGTTCACGGAACCTTCGGCCGAAGTGGACATTCAGTGTTCCTGGGTTGATGGGCAGTTGCGCATCGGTGAAGGCGACGACTGGATGGAAGTGCTTGGTTCCGGCATGATGCACCCGAAGGTGTTGCAAGCTGGTGGCGTTGACCCGGACAAATGGCAAGGCTTTGCCTTTGGTATGGGGATCGACCGGATTGCCATGCTGAAATACGGCATTCCTGATCTTCGCGCCTTCTTTGACAGTGATCTGCGCTGGTTGCGCCACTACGGGTTCAGCGCGCTTGATATGCCAACGCTGCACGGTGGCCTTAGCCGCTAAGAATGCTTGACTCATAACTCTGAACCGCTGACGCTCTTTCCGAAACACCGACAGGGGGTCAGACATGGATCAGCGCGTTGCAGCATCAGAATTTCAACTGCGGAGCCGGCGCGAAGGCGGCGGCACATCCAGGCTGAACGCCTGGGGTGCCGATTCTGACTATGGGGTTTTGCGCTCGGTCCTTCTCGGCCCAATCGAAAACTATAAATGGCTGGAAACAAGCTCTGTCTCAAAGAAGTCACTTCGTCGCGGGGTAGAGTTCAACCTGGACACAGCCAAGGCGCAGTTTGCGGAAATGGTGTCTGCTTATCAGTCCGCCGGTGTAGAGGTGAATTCCCATGCGGGTGATCCGCATCTGCCTTATCAGGTTTACGCCCGCGACAGTTCGATCATGACGCCCTACGGCGCGATCATCACCAACATGGCGCAGTGGTGGCGGCGTGGCGAAAACTTTCGCGCGATAGAAACCTACCAACGCCTTGGCATCCCGATATACGACTACATAACCGCAGGCACCTTTGAGGGTGGTGATTTCAACGTGATTGAACCCGGTTGCGTGCTGATCGGCTGGGAAGGCGACGAAGGCCGCAGTCAGCAACAGGCAGCACAACAGTTGCAGGGTTGGTTCGAGGCGGAAGGCTGGGAAGTGAAACTGGCCGACATCGATCCCTTTTATGTGCATATCGATATCATGGTGGTGATGCTTGCACCAAAGCTGGCTGCTGTATGCCTCGACTGTACCGATCCCGAGATTGTGAAGTGGCTGCGCGCAAAGAAGATAGAGATCATCCCGGTGCCATTTCAGGAAACGATGGAGCTTGGCTGCAACGTCGTAGCCTTAGGCGATGACAGGGTGCTTTTGCCCGAGGGGTCCAAAACGCTGAAGGCCGCGTTGAAGGCGCATGGCTTTACGGTTTATGACCCCGATCTGTCGATGATCACCCAAGGTGGCGGCGGCGTTCATTGCATGTGTCAAAGCCTGATCCGCGATCTGGGCTAAGCGGGCCTTTTCGTTCCCAGAAATATCCGTTAAACGCACGGGGAACACAGGACAGGGTGAACTCCTGTCCTTTTGGAACTTTCTGAGAGAAATGCTCGAAGAGCGCGCGGAGACCGATTTATGAAATTCACACTCTCCTGGCTGAAAACACACCTCGATACCGAGGCGAGCCTTGATGACATCGTTTATGCCCTCACTGATCTTGGTCTTGAGGTGGAAGAGGTCGTGAACCCTGCAGATACGCTCGGCGCGTTTACCCTTGGCTACGTGAAATCGGCAGAGAAACACCCCGATGCTGACCGGCTGCGCGTGTGTCAGGTGGAAACTGACGAAGGTATAAAGCAGATCATCTGTGGCGCACCAAATGCGCGCGAAGGTATTACCGTTGTTATCGCCAAACCCGGCACCTACGTGCCCGGCATCGACACCACCATTCAGATCGGCAAAATCCGCGGCATCGAAAGCCACGGGATGATGGCGTCAGAGCGTGAGATGGAACTGTCTGACGAACACGACGGGATTATCGAGTTGTCAGGCGGCACCGTTGGTCAGAAATTTGTCGACTACCTTACCGAAACAGACCCGGCCAAAGTTGACCCGGTGATCGATATTGCGATTACACCGAACAGACAGGACGCGCTGGGCGTGCGTGGTATTGCGCGTGATCTGGCAGCGCGTGGTCTTGGTACACTGAAGCCAGCACCAACAGCCAATGTGGCAGGCACATTCGACAGCCCGATCACCGTCAGCATTGACGATGATACCCGAACCGATGGGTGCGAGGTTTTCATGGGTCGCCTGATCAAAGGCGTGAAAAACGGGCCAAGCCCCGAATGGCTGCAAAAATGGCTGCGGGCGATTGGGCTGCGGCCAATCTCGGCGCTTGTGGATATCACCAACTTCTTCACCGTCGACCAGAACCGCCCACTGCACGTGTTTGATGCGGACAAAGTGCAAGGCAACCTTCGGGTGCATCGCGCTAGAGGCGGCGAGGTTCTGACCGCGCTGGATGAAAAGGAATATACCCTTTCCGAAGGCATGGTTGTGATTTCAGATGACAACGGTATCGAAAGCATTGCCGGTATCATGGGTGGATTGCACAGCGGTTGCACCCCGGAAACCCAAAACGTGTTTCTTGAAGCTGCTGTCTGGGACACGATCCAGATCGCAAAAACCGGACGGGTGCTCAAAATCAATTCAGATGCGCGGTATCGGAACGAACGCGGGATCGACCCGGAGTTCAACGCCCCTGCGATTGAACTAGCGACGCAGATGATCATTGAATTCTGTGGTGGTGAAGCATCGAACGTTGTGGTCGCGGGTGAGGTGCCCGATACCTCGCGGGCTTACAAGCTTGATACGGATCGCGTGCAATCGCTTGTTGGTATGGAGATTGCTGCCGATACGCAGCGCGAGACACTGACAGCGCTTGGCTTTAAACTTGAAGGTGACATGGCGCATGTTCCAAGCTGGCGGTCTGATGTGCAGGGACCTGCCGATCTGGTGGAAGAGGTGGCGCGTGTCGCCTCGTTGACCAAACTGGAAGGCCGGCCAATGGCGCGGGCTTCGGTTGGGGTGCCCAAAGCCATTCTGACTCCGATGCAAAACCGCGAAAGCATGGCACGGCGAACGTCTGCTGCGCTCGGCTACAATGAATGCGTGACCTATAGCTTCATTGATCAGGAAAGTGCCGCATTGTTTGGCGGTGGTGACACGGCAACGATGCTGGAAAACCCGATTTCAAGCGAGATGAGCCATATGCGCCCGGCGCTTTTGCCCGGATTGTTGCAAGCTGCGGCGCGTAACCAGGCACGTGGGTTCATGGACCTTGCGTTGTTTGAAGTAGGGCCAGCGTTTCATGGTGGCGAACCCGGGGAGCAGCATCTTTTAGCAACAGGTATTTTGGTTGGCCACACAAGCGCGAAAGACGTGCACGGCAGCCTCCGCCCCGTCGATATTTATGATGCGAAAGCGGACGCCGAAGCGGTGCTTTCAGCGATCGGTGCACCCGCGAAAGTACAGATACTGCGCGGTGTGCAGGATTTCTGGCATCCGGGGCGTAGTGGCAAGATTTGTCTGGGGCCTAAAAAGGTGCTGGCGGTTTTTGGTGAAATTCACCCTAAAGTACTGGCTGCAATGGATGTAAAAGGCCCGGCTGTCGGGTTCACAGTGTTCCTTGAAGAACCACCCTTCCCTAAAAATAAATCTGCGACCCGTTCAGCATTGGCCATCAGCGACCTTCAGGCAGTAGAGCGTGACTTCGCCTTTGTCGTTGACAAGGATGTTGAAGCGCTGACGCTGGTGAACGCAGCGGCTGGCACCGATAAGGTGTTGATCGAAAGCGTTCGGTTGTTTGATGAATTCACAGGCGCACAGGCCGAGGCGCAGCTGGGAGAAGGCAAGAAATCGCTCGCGATAACAGTGCGGATGCAACCCAGAGACAAAACCCTTGCCGAGAAAGATATCGAGGCGGTTGGACTGAGGATCGTTGAGAAAGTGGCCAAGGCAACGGGCGGTGTTTTGCGCGGCTAGGCTTTGTGCCTCCGGCGGGGATATTTTTAGGAAAAAGAATGGGGTTAGTCCCCTATGAGGGAGAACGCGAGATGCTGAAGATTTATCTGTCAGGTGAAATTCATACTGATTGGCGCGAACAGATCATCGAGGGGGCAGCGGGGCTGGATGTTTGTTTTAACAGCCCGGTGACCGATCATGAAGCATCTGATGATTGTGGTGTTGCGATCCTGGGGGCCGAGCCGAACAAGTTCTGGCATGATAACAAAGGTGCAAAAGTGAATGCGATCCGTACCCGCAAAGGAATTACGGATGCAGATGTGGTTGTTGTGCGGTTTGGTGAGAAATACAAACAGTGGAACGCAGCCTTTGACGCAGGATACGCCGCCGCGTTGGGCAAATCGCTGATTGTTCTGCATGGACCGGATCACAGCCATGCGCTTAAAGAGGTTGACGCGGCTGCCCTGGCCGTTGCCGAGGAGCCGCGTCAGGTTGTTGAAATACTGCGTTACGTCTTGACCGGCAGCTTGCCGGGCTGAACCTTATCTACGCAGCAGACGTTATGATTTCTTCACGCGGGGGCTGAACAAACCCGGCCTGAACGGCAGGCCGTTCCATAAAGCGGTCAAGGTATGCAGGTATGTTTTTGAGAGTGTCCCAACCTACCGCTTCACCAGCTTCGTAAAAATCACGCACGGTACGCAGCCAGGGTGCAATGGCTATATCGGCAATGGAGTAGGTGCCGGAAATCCAGTCTTTACCATCAAGTTGCCGATCAATCACACCAATAAGGCGTCTGGATTCATCGATGTAGCGTTTGGCTGGGCGAGGATCATCGATTTCAGATCCGGCGAATTTGGTGAAGTATCCCATTTGGCCAAACATTGGTCCAACGCCGCCCATCTGAAACATCAGCCATTGCAGAACCTGATAGCGCCCAGCTGTGTCAGCCGGAAGAAGCTTGCCAGACTTTTCAGCAAGGTAAATCAGGATCGCACCACTTTCGAACAAGCCAATTGGTGCGCCGTCTGGGCCATTCGGATCTACAATAGCCGGGATCTTGTTGTTTGGGTTGAGTGACAGGAACTCAGGGCTTTTTACATCGGCATCTGAAAGCGTGATCCGGTGAGCCTCGTATGGCAGGCCTATCTCTTCGAGCATGATTGATGCTTTTACGCCGTTCGGGGTGGGGAATGAATAAAGCTGCAATATTTCGGGGTTCTGGGCGGGCCAACGCTTTGTAATTGGGAAGTTGCCAAGCGCGTTCATGTTAAATCTCCTTAATTCACTTAGGGGGAGATGTAGGTATGAATTCCCCGAGACCTACTCGAATTTACTAGCGATATGTGCATAGTTGCCGTGCGCAGGCGAACAGAACCAGAAGACCAGCGCATCGAACAGGACAAGGGATGCAGATATGTTAAATGAGTTCAAAGATTTTATCGCCAAGGGCAATGTCATGGACATGGCCGTTGGTATCATTATCGGTGCGGCGTTCACCGCAATTGTTGGGTCGCTGGTGGCTGACCTGATTAACCCGATCATCAGTTTGTTTACAGGTGGTATCGACTTTTCCAGTATGGGTGTGAAACTGGGCGAAGGCGAAGATGGCGCTGTATTTGCTTATGGCAATTTCATAATGGCCATCATCAATTTCCTGATTATCGCATTTGTCGTCTTTATGCTCGTCAAAGCAGTAAACAGCGCAAAGAAAGAAGAAGAGGAGGCGCCTGCGGCTGATCCGGGTCCGAGTGAACTGGATATCCTTATGGAAATCCGCGACTCGCTTAAGAAATAAGCTTTCAAAACAAAGCGGCCCGCTGAAAAAGCGGGCCGCTTTCCTTTATAAAATCTATGCTAAAGAACAGAACTGGCGTCCACAGTCTCAAGACCAAGCGCTTCGCCAACGGCCGCATAGGTGAGTTTGCCAGCATGCACGTTCAGGCCGTTCAGCAGGTGTTTGTCGTCTGCACAAGCTTTTTTCCACCCTTTGTTCGCAAGGGCCAGCATGAATGGCATCGTGGCGTTCCCAAGTGCAATGGTAGACGTGCGGGCAACTGCGCCAGGCATATTTGCAACGCAGTAGTGCATTATGCCATCAACGTCATAAATCGGGTCCTGATGCGTTGTCGCGTGCGATGTCTCAAAGCAACCACCCTGATCAATCGCCACGTCGACAATTGCGGCACCCGGCTTCATTTCAGACAGCTGCGCACGTGAAATCAGTTTTGGTGCAGCCGCACCATGAACGAGCACGGCCCCAATAACCAAGTCAGCCTGACGAACAAGTTCGATCGTGCTTCCTGCAGAGGAATATTGGTTCTTGAACAAGCCGCCAAAGACATCATCAAGATAACGCAAGCGAGGCAGTGACCGGTCAAGCACAGTCACATCCGCGCCCATACCGGCAGCGACTTTTGCTGCATGTGTGCCAACAACACCACCACCAATAACGACAACGCGCGCCGGGCCAACACCGGGCACGCCACCCATCAAAACACCGCGTCCACCATTGGCTTTTTGCAGCGTCCAGGCGCCAACTTGTGGCGCGAGCCGCCCGGCAACTTCGGACATCGGGGCAAGCAGCGGCAGACCACCCCGGTCATCCGTCACTGTCTCATAGGCGATACACGTCGCGCCGCTTTCGAGAAGGTCTTTGGTTTGCGCGGGGTCAGGGGCGAGGTGCAGATATGTGAACAGCAACTGCCCTTCGCGTAGCATTTTACGCTCTACAGGCTGAGGTTCCTTCACCTTTACGATCATGTCTGCTGCGGCAAACACTTCTTCCGCGGTGTCGATTATGCTGGCGCCAGCAGCAATATAGTCTTCGTCGCTAAAACCTGAACCAACACCAGCAGATGTCTCAATGATAACACTGTGGCCGTTTTGAACAGCTTCATGCGCCGCATTTGGCGTGATGCCAACGCGGAATTCCTGTGGCTTGATCTCTTTTGGGCAACCGATTTTCATGGGGTTCTCCTCCCTATCTAACTGCTTGCCATATTGCCGAGGTTTCAGCGCAATTGTTTGGGAAAAACAATGATGCAAATCATTATTTTTCGATGTATCGTCTAAAATATAATACTTTATTGAAAGAAAAATGCGCCTTATGAGCTTAGACAGCATAGATCGTCGTATCCTGATTCAGTTACAAAAGACCGGACGTATGTCAAATTCTGAATTGGCGGAGCGGGTCAATCTTTCGGCTTCTGCGTGCCACCGCCGTGTGCAGAGATTAGAGACGGATGGTTACATAAAAGACTATGTTGCACTTCTTGACCCGCGCAAATTGGGTCGGCCGACCACCGTTTTTGTGGAAATTACGCTTTCGGGGCAGGCTGATGAAGTGCTTGACGCATTTGAACGTCAGGTTGCCAAAATACCCGATGTTCTGGAATGTCACCTTATGGCAGGCACCGCTGATTATTTGTTGAAAGTAGTCGCGCTCGACACTGAAGATTTTGCTCAGATTCACCGCCGCTATCTCGCGCGCCTTCCCGGGGTTGCGCAGATGCAGTCTAGCTTTGCGTTGCGCACGGTTTGCAAGACAACGGCTTTGCCAGTCTGATCAAACCTTTTTCCTTAAATATCCCCGCCGGAGGCTCCGGTGCTTGCAACACGTGTTGCCTTAGGGATACAAAAAACCCCCGGGGCGAGGCCGCGGGGGTCATTAAGTGGCAACCGAAGCTACCCAGGTTCACAAAAAAGCGGACGCTTAGAGCATTCCCTCGCGCTGTGCTTTTTTCCGAGCCAGCTTGCGAGCACGCCGAATTGCTTCGGCTTTCTCACGTGCTTTTTTCTCGGACGGTTTTTCGTAAGCTGTACGGAGTTTCATCTCGCGAAAGACACCCTCGCGTTGCAGCTTTTTCTTCAGGGCACGAAGCGCCTGATCGACATTGTTGTCGCGAACACTGACCTGCATGTGGTTTTCACCACCTTTCTAAGTTTGAGTTTGCAAAAATTGCAGGAAGCCGCCGTATAGCAAAGCGGTGCAGACTTGTCTACTACTGGAACAGACCCAAGATTGAGACTGAAAATGCAAAACAAAAATCCAATAATTGACGACTTACTCGCCGCTGCTTTGCCCCATGTTGCCTTTGACGGTTGGAGTGATGCCACCTTCAAGGCCGCAGCGGATGATGTGGGTGTGGATATCTCGCTTGCCCGTTCACTTTGTCCAAGGCGGGCTGTTGATCTCGTGATCGCCTTTCACAAAGCGGGTGACGCGGCAATGGTGGAGCGTCTGGGCACTGAAGATCTTACTGACCTGCGATTTCGGGATAAAATCGCCGCTGCGGTGCGTTTCAGACTGGAAGCTATCGATGACAAAGACCTTGTAAGGCGCGGTTCCGCATTGTTTTCACTACCGCAGTATGCGGCGGATGGTGCGAAACTGATATGGGGGACTGCAGATGCGATATGGATGAAGCTCGGTGACAGTTCAGACGATGTGAACTGGTATACGAAACGCGCAACGCTTTCCGCAGTATACGGCTCGACAGTCCTGTTCTGGCTTGGGGATGAAACACCAGGCCACACTGCGACTTGGGCGTTTTTGGATCGTCGGATCGAAGATGTAATGCAGTTCGAAAAATTTAAAGCCACTATGCAGAAAAACCCGTTGATCAACCGGATGTTTGAAGCGACTTTGGGTCGGGTTCGCGCACCTGCTGCGCACCCGATGCAAGATGTACCCGGCCAATGGGCTGATGATGTGAAAGAGACTCCATGACGCTTCCTAACACAATGCGAGCCGTAGAAATAACTACGCCCGGCGGCCCCGACGTTCTGAAACTGACAAACCGCCCCACGCCTGTGCCGAAATATGGTGAGATATTGATTCGCCTTGATTATGCTGGCGTGAACCGCCCGGATGCGTTGCAGCGCGCCGGAAGTTATGCGCCGCCGCCGACAGCAAGCGATCTGCCGGGTTTGGAAGGTGCGGGTCATGTTGTAGCGGTCGGTGAAGGTGTCACCGAATGGGTCGTGGGCGACGAAGTTTGCGCCCTGTTGCCCGGTGGCGGGTATGCCGAGTATGTGACAACGCCGGCAACCCATGCGCTTCCCGTGCCAGAGGGTATGGGTATGAAAGAGGCGGCCTGTCTGCCGGAAACCTTTTTCACCGTCTGGTCCAACGTTTTTATGCGCGGCGGATTGCGTGCGGGCGAGCGTTTCCTTGTCCATGGCGGATCTTCCGGTATCGGCACAACAGCGATTCAGCTCGCGAGTGCCTTCGGTGCGCGGGTTTTTACAACCGCGGGGTCAGAAGAAAAATGTGGAGCCTGCCGCACTCTCGGCGCGGAGCAGGCCGTAAATTATAAAGAAAACGATTTTGTCGAAGTTCTGCGTGCAGAAGGCGGGGCGAACCTTATCCTTGATATGGTGGGCGGGGACTACATCCCACGCAATGTAAAGGCGCTGGCGGACGAAGGACGTTTGGTTCAGATCGCGTTCCTAACGGGACCGAAGGTTGCCCTTAATTTCGCGCAGATTATGATGCGGCGTCTTGTTTTGACTGGCTCGACCCTCAGACCTCAGTCCGACCTTGCGAAAACACGGATCGCAGAAGAACTGCGAAATCAGGTTTGGCCATTGCTTGCATCGGGCCGTGTAGCGCCTGTCATGGATTCTGAGTTTCCACTCGCAGAGGCCGCCAAGGCACATGCGCGGATAGAAAGTTCTGGCCATATCGGAAAGATCGTTCTGAAAATCTCCTGATCGGAATTGTCGGAAAACGGGTCTGCATGTCGGGTTTTCACCTGACTTTAGCTTATGGATCGGGTTTTAACGCTGTGCGGACATGAAAAGGAAACGCATATGGCGTTGATGATGGGGATAGACACCGGCGGCACCTACACCGACGCAGTTCTGCTACGTGACGAGCGTGATGTATTGGCGAAGGCCAAATCGTTGACCACACGGCATGATCTGGCGGAAGGTGTCGGCTCGGCAATCGAACGCGTGATGGATGAAAGCGGTGCAAAGCCCGGTGACATCGCTATGGTTTCGCTTTCCACGACGCTTGCGACCAATGCGCTTGTTGAAGGGCAGGGTGGCCGTGTGGCGCTGGTTTTTATTGGATTCGACGAAAAAGATCTGGAGCGTCAGGGCCTTTCCGAGTCGCTGAAGGGTGATCCCGTCGTGCGCCTTGCCGGGGGCCATAATCATGCAGGTGGCGAAGTCTGCCTACTGGAAATTGAAACGCTGCGAGATTGGCTGAAACAGCACGGCACTCAGATTTCCGGGTTTGCTGTGGCAAGCGCCTTTGCAACCCGAAACCCGGCGCATGAACTAGCGGCGCAGGCTTTGATCAAGGATTTGACTGGCAAGCCGGTGTCTTGCTCGCACCATCTTTCTTCAAAACTAAATGGCCCAAAGCGGGCAATGACGGCCGTGCTGAATGCCAGGTTGATTGGCATGATCGACCATTTGATTTCTGCGACGGAAAATTTACTCGCCACTCGGGGGGTCGATGCCCCGCTTATGGTTGTTCGTGGCGACGGTGCATTGATTTCAGCTGACATGGCGCGCGAGCGGCCAATTGAAACTATTTTGTCGGGCCCAGCCGCATCGATTGTTGGTGCAAGCTGGTTGACAGGAGAGCCGAATGCGCTGGTGTCTGATATCGGCGGTACCACGACAGACGTTGCACTGTTGCGTGATGGCAAACCCATGATTGACCCCGCAGGGGCGCGTGTTGGGGCCTTCCGCACGATGGTTGAGGCGGTGGCCATGCGCACAAGTGGTCTTGGCGGTGATTCAGAATTGCATCTCCACAATAAGGGTTTGAAAGGTCGCCTCTTTCTTGGGCCGCAAAGGGTTGTTCCTGTTTCCCTTACGGCGCAAAACTGGCCAGACCTTGTCCACGACACCTTGGATCGACAATTGTCTTCTGAGGTGAACATGGAAACCGACGGACGCTTTGTGGTGCCAATCTTGCGCGCTGATCGTTCACTGGCCGGGCTATCTGAACGTGAAGCGGCGCTTTTGGCGAGGATCGGGGAAGAAGCGCGCGCGCTTTCAGGTTTGATGCAAAATCGTATGGAGAACGCAGCCCTGAAGCGTTTGGTGGAACGTGGTCTAGTGATGATCTCGGCAGCCACGCCTTCGGATGCGAGCCATGTTTTGGGGCGTATGGATATCTGGGACAAAAGCGCAGCTGAAAAAGCGTTGCATCTGTTTGGTCGCAAGCGGACCAACACGGGAGATAGGCTTGCATCTGTTTCAACAGAACTTGCACAGGCGATTGTGGATCAGTTGACCGAACAGACGTCAGTCTTGCTGCTTGAGACTGCATTTGCAGAAGACCCCGCTTTCAAGGGCGACCCGGCTGATTTGGCAGTGCATGAATTGCTAAAGCAAGGCCTGATTCTGCACAGTGGACTTGTCGCGACCGATGTGCGGTTAAACATTCCGGTCATAGGTTTGGGGGCGTCTGCCCATGCCTACTATCCCGCAGTTGGTGACAGGCTTCGCGCCCCGATGATTTTGCCTGAGCATGCGGAAATCGCGAACGCGCTGGGTGCGGTCGTAGGCCAGATCAGCATTCGCGAAACCGCGACAATAACCTCCCCTTCACAGGGTCAGTTCAGGGTGCATCAGACTGACGGTATAAAGGATTTCTCAAGCGAAACTGAAGCAATGCACTACGCGGAAGATCATTTAACCAAGCTTGCTAAACAAGGGGCTAAGACTGCAGGTGCAGAAGATTTGCATATTAGCATAGAACGCGACATTCGGCGCACTGGTGAAAGTGGTGCCGATGATTTTCTGGATGCAGACGTGACAGTTACTGTATCCGGACGGCCGAGGATCGCCGAAGGGTAGCTGATTTGGGATGGAAGGCTAGCCCATTGAAACAAGTGTCCATTTTATAAAGCTAAATTTATAACCTCTATCGGGCGAAGGCACGGTGCAACGCAATTTATACCTGCTGCGCAGACAATAATGTTTGACGTGCCATTGTTTTCATCGTCTCAATGTAGTGTTCCTGGGCCCAATCGCAGTCTTGGGTGAATTGCTCCCAATTCCGAACGGATAGCAGGGTCCACAATATATCGGTTGCTTGTTCGGTGGTGTATCGCGGGTCAACAAGACCGTCGTTGTTTAGGGCTTTGATTGCCGCGGCACATCTTTCACGGACAGCTTGCATTCTGTTCTTCCAGGCAAGATCGGCGGCCTCATCGGTATCTTTCATCGCCAGCAATGCTTTGGCGACCCCGTATGTTACAGGGATATAGCCACCCCACGCGTCGATAAACGCATCAAGGCGTTCCAGTCCGGTTTTGGCTGCCCGGCTTTGCGCAAATCGTGCATCAACATTTGAAATATCGTCCAAATACTTGGTGGTAGCGACAAGCAATTCAGCCCGTGTTGGGAAGTGAAGATAGACCGCCTGACGGCTTATTCCAGCGCGTTTGGCAATGTCTGACATGCGCACCTCTTTGTGGGGATTGCCTTCGAGCAGCTTTAATGCGGCGCTTAGGATACGATCTTGGGTATTTGGGGTTTTACTTGACATAGTGTAAATTAATTTATACTTGACGCTTTGTCAATTGACGCTGTGTAAAGAAAAGGAGGAAAAATGTCGAAACGAATATTTATCTGGGTCGCCCATCCAAAGCCGACCTCATTTTGCGGGGCGATTGGTGATGCATACCAAGCTGGAGCAGAACGGATGGGGGCAGAAACCCGCCGCATCAATCTGAGCGACATGGCTTTTGATTGTAAAATCGATGGATACGGAAGTGGGCCATCAGAATTAGAACCTGACCTTTTAATGTGGCAGCAAAACATTGCGTGGGCTGACCATCTTTTGATCGTCCATCCATATTGGGGGGGGCGATGCCGACAAAAGCAAAGGCTGTTCTCGACAGGGCTCTGACATCTGGCTTTGGGTACAAATATCACGGAAAGGGAATGGCCTGGGACAAGCTTTTGTCAGGCAAAACCGCAGATGCGGTTATCACGTCCGACACGCCAACACTTATCGATACCCTGATCTACAGAAAACCAGGGCGGCGCGTCCTGAAAAATCAGGTACTGGGATTTTGCGGTGTTAAGCCACGCAAGATTGTCCAGTTTGGGTCGGTCAAAATGGCGGGATCGGAAAAAATCAAACGTTGGATCGATAGGGCTGAAACCATGGGCACCCGCGCGGCGGCCTGATCCTCTAAATATTTTCAAACAAGGAATAATACGATGACTTTAGAATGGATATTCCAGATTAGCGCTATGGCCACGGTTTTCAGCGCAATCATCGCTGGTGTTTTTTTGACGTTCTCGGATTTTGTCATGAGATCCCTCAAAGCGGCAGAACCTGTAGCGGGCATAGAGGCGATGCAACTGATAAATCGCAAGGTATACCTATCCATATTTATGGTGCTTCTTTTGGGCATGGCACCCGTTTCAATGCTGATCGCTTTGATCGCGCTTACGGGTGTATCTGGCGCTGCGCCATTCTGGCTTGTGTCTGGTGGCACGATCTACGTTATCGGCGTGTTTGGCGTGACCATGGTTTGCAATGTACCAATGAATAAAAGGCTGGATGTGATGAATCAGAAATTGCCGGGTACGGAAACCTATTGGGTGGAATATGTAACGTTCTGGACACGCTGGAACCATGTCCGCACTCTGGCATCAGCCGTTTCAGCGATTTGTTATTTTGAAGGTGTATTGCTTTTGGCTCAAGCATGAATTCAAACCCAAACCCTTCAGAACTGCCTTTCACCGCTGAAGAACAGGTGGTTCTGAAACTGATCTACGGACTAAAAATTGTTCAGAAATTTCGGAGATACCGCATTTACCACTTTGCTAACCATTAGACTGATGTGGTCAGATTGCATGCAATAGTTGCAACCAAAAGCCGTTGCTTTGCTTGGCAAGATTCTCACTTTGGACATTTCCAACGTATTTGATCGCGAACATTGATATTTATCAATGAGCGGGCTGCTTCCATCCATAGACTTGAACTGAGGGGGGTTTGCTATAGCCCGAAAATCTGGCGCTTACCCCCTAGGGGCCTGCTTGTCGCATGGCCGGTTTCGTAGGGAGAATTGTAATGAACGTTAGACCAATCGCCACCGCATTCCTGGTAGCATCCGGAATGGCTCTGGCTGGTTCCGCAGGGGCCGATGAAGTTGGAATGAATGAATATATGCAGGCTTGCTCTGGCTGCCACGGACCAAACGCTTTAGGCGACGGAGAAATGGCAGAATTCATGACAATTAAAGTTCCGGATCTTACAATGTTGAAGCAGGGAAATGACGGCGTTTTCCCGATGCTGAGGGTAATCCATTCCATTGACGGTCGTACAGGCGTGCGCGGTCATGGCACTGAGATGCCGATCTGGGGCCTTCAGTACAAAGATGCGGTCATGGAAGATGCTGGGGTTTACGGCGCTGAAACGATTGTTCGTGGTCGGGTGTTATCGATTGCTTATTATCTGGAATCTATCCAGCAATAGAGGTGAACGTTAAACTACATGCCGCCGTTTCGATCTTGCGAAGGTGCTGGAACCGGCGGCACCAACTTGGATTACTCTGAGTCTACGTTTGCTTATCCAGTTCCCACAAAGTTTACTGCAAACCATAACAATTAGATTGTGGGGGCTATGCGTTTCGGAGTTTTAATTTTCTTAGCTGCCTGGCTTCCTGTCAGTGCGTCATGGGCTGACGAGCGTGAACGACAGCTTGCGAGTTGGCATCGCAATGCCAGCGAGAAATGTTTGATAACAGTTGATTCAAGCGCTGTTTCGCCAGACCAAATCAGATTAAGAACCGTGCTGGATATCATCGACAGCATTTATCCCGAGGGAAATCCTTTTCTAGATCTTGCAAGGGACCAGAAAACAGCAATCTGTATCGAAGATCGCTCGGCCCCGGAGCTCGGATTTTTTGATGCTGCACTGAATTTGATTGCTTTGCATTCTTCTCTGGACCTTGATGAAACGGTCGTGATTTTAACCCACGAGCTTCGCCACTTGGACCAGTATTCAAGGGGTTTTTGCCAATCGGCGCGTTTTGATGTGAAGGAAGAGGTTCGCTTTACCTATGTTATTGAAGCCGATGCGATGGCCGTCACAGCACATGAAATCTGGAGAATGAAAGAATTGGGGTATTCAGGCCCCTGGGAAGCCCTGGAACATCTTGGCCACTATAACGATGTCGCTCAATCTTATGCGGAGATAGCAGGCAACGAGGGGAAAGCAGATGCCGCTTTAACGGCAGCGTTTGATCAATGGTTCACGTCCGAGTGGCGGCGGGACACCTATGAATTGGCGACATGTATGTTCTACTACGACGAATTGGATCGCACGAATACAATACAGAGTTATGGATTGCGGTCTGACAGTTTTTTGCAAAATGTATGTGTCTTACCGGATGGCAGCCGATACCAATGCGATTTGCCTTCGCGCTAGAATAAAGTTTCTTGCTAACGCACAATTTCCATTATCGCACGCTCCATTGTGCAATCGCGTCTGGTATCGGGTCCGCATTCGCGGAATTCCATTTCGCGCGTCATGCAAATACGCGCTTCCTGTATGTGGCCGGACTCGCAGGTAATTGTAATCATCTTAGCGGTCAGATCAGGATTGGATTGCAGAAACGCTTCCTCAACCACAGATGCAGGCAGGCGGATTGCATTAGGAAGACGCCGGAAAACAGGCGGGCGTGTGACAGAGTGATATGCTTGGCGCGCGGCGGCGTAATAATCTTCTGAGGATAAACCCGAACAGCGGCCATGTTTCTGCCATTGGTGCCACGCAAGCCCGCCCGACCCCATGATGTCTGTCATTGCACGGGTTTGTCTGCGGGATGGGTTGCGAAAACGACTGTTGCAAAAGCTCGGCCAGCCATTTTCGTATTGCGGCCAGAGACCGTGCATAATCCATCCATAGTCGTGTTTTGCATCACATTGGTCAGCGTTTCGCGCATCACCCGTAAGCGCACACCAGTTTGGGGACCATGAAAGGGAAAGGATGTAATAGTCGAAAGTACCCGCTTGCTCACCCTCGGCCTTTGCAACGGCTGCAGTTAAGAGCAGCACAAACAACCAACGCATTTTCTCTTTCCTCTTTTGCTGTTCGGCACTATATAGCTCTCAAGTTCCCCTACAATGAGAACCCGTCCCGATCCGGGGCTGCCCCTTCAAGGGCGTGGGGAAGATGTGTTTAAGGAGAGAGTAAATGGCCAAACCGATCATGGCAAAAGCAACCGCCGTCTGGCTGGTGGACAACACGACCCTGACATTCAAGCAGGTCGCAGACTTTTGCGAGCTTCACGAACTTGAAGTACAAGGTATTGCCGATGGTGACGTGGCCGCGGGTGTCAAAGGTTTTGACCCGATTGCGAACAACCAACTTACTGCAGAAGAAATCGAAAAAGCCGAGAAAGACCCGAACCACAAGCTGGCTCTGAAATTTAATGCTGCAGCAGTCGGTGAAGAAAAACGCCGCGGACCACGTTACACGCCGCTCAGCAAACGGCAGGACCGCCCGGCGTCTATTCTGTGGCTGGTCAAGTTCCACCCCGAACTGACGGATGGTCAGATTTCAAAGCTGGTTGGGACGACCAAGCCAACCATTCAGGCGCTGCGTGATCGCACCCATTGGAACATCTCCAACATCCAGCCGATCGACCCGGTCGCTTTGGGGCTGTGCAAACAGTCTGAACTTGATGCCGCTGTGCAAAAAGCAAATGCCAAGAAAGCACGCGAAGGCGAAGTGATGTCTGATGACGAACGTCGCAAGCTCGTAAGCACCGAACAGTCGTTGGGTGCGGAAGCCGAGCCGCGCATGCCGTCTTCTATAGTCGGTCTTGAAACATTCTCGTTGACGGATGATCGCGAAGAAAAAGAAGAAGAGGCTGTTCCAGACGCTGACACCTTCTTCAACTTGCCCAATAATGATACGGATGAAGACGAAGACTGATCTTATCGGTTACTGAAATATCGAGCTCCGGCGCTCTGGCCCCGGGGCTTTTTTAGGCTGATTGACGACTGTCCAAACCCAGCAATTGATTATAAGTTTGTATGTTGAAAATAGTTCTTGCATCGACTCAAGCACAGCTCTAAACGCGCGCTGAATAGACGCCAACGCACGCGCCTCTGGCCGGTGGTCCATACTCCACCCGTGTTTACGTAGCGACGGTAACGTCTCCCTTGGAAGTGAGCGGTCATATATGGCCGGGTCTATTGGAGATGACCATGAACGCTATCGTAACCGACATTGTCGGTGGCGCTGTTGCCGACCGTACACGCAACATCAACGCCTTTATCCGCGCTACACATTTTGACCATCCGACATTGGTTCTGGATCGCTCAATAGTTGATGAGCAGTATGATGCCCTGAAACTTGGCTTGGGACGAGCCCACATTCACTATGCGGTAAAAGCAAACCCTGCGCGCGAAATTCTTGAAGTTCTGATTGCAAAGGGATCTCACTTTGATGCGGCCTCGCGTGGCGAGATTGAGCTTTGTCTCTCTTTGGGTGCGGCCCCATCTGACATTTCTTTCGGAAATACAGTAAAACGCGCAAGCGATATCGCCTTTGCGCATCAGGCCGGTTTGACCCTTTTCGCGGCTGATGCCGAAGAAGAGCTTGAAAAAATTGCAGAAAACGCACCAGATGCTGAGGTTTACATCCGTCTGATTGTGGATGCTTCTGGGGCAGACTGGCCGCTTACCCGCAAATTTGGCTGTGCACGCGATAAGGCGCTTGGCTTGTTGGCATACGCGACAAACCTTGGTCTTCGTCCTGTCGGTTTCTCGTTTCATGTGGGTTCCCAAACCCGCCGCGCAGAAATGTGGTGTACAACACTGGATCAGGTCGCAGACGTCTGGCGCGCCGCACAGAATGCTGGGTATGCGCTTGATCTATTGAATATCGGTGGCGGATTTCCGGCGTTTTACGGCGAAGCGATTCAGCATCCAACAGCTTACGCTGCTGAGGTGATGGCTGAAGTCACCGCGCGCTTTGGCGATGTTGCACGCATCATGGCGGAACCTGGCCGTGGAATGGTTGCTGAAGCAGGGATGATTGCGGCAGAGGTTCTGCTGGTTTCCCGCAAGTCTGACAATGACATGCACCGCTGGGTGTATCTAGACATAGGTAAATTTTCAGGCTTGGCCGAAACAATGGACGAAGCGATCCGCTATCAGTTTGCAACGGACCGTGACCACGAAGATATGGGCCCCTGCATTCTGGCCGGTCCAAGCTGTGATAGTGCTGACGTCCTTTACGAAAAGAAGCTTATCGGTCTGCCGCTGGGGCTGCGTTCTGGCGATAAGGTGATCATTCGCAACTGCGGGGCGTACACATCAAGCTACTCTTCGGTCGGCTTTAACGGTTTCCCCCCGCTGGACGTTGTTGTGATTTAGTGCTGGACGAGTGGGTGCTCACGCACCCACTCATTCATCTGCGGCGAATAGTTTGCTCTGCCGGGTGAAGATCACCTAACCCAACGACAGCTTTGACAAACCCCTCAAATTGCTTTTCCACCGGAAAAGGTTCGGGAATGGAACACCCTTTCTGAACGGCGGGCCGTTTTGAAACGCGGTCCCACCACTGTTTGAGATGCTGGTTTTGGTTTAGGGGAAAGTCCCCGCATGCGGGATGAATTTCACAAAGACGTATCCACGGCGCGACGGCGATATCGGCAATGGTAAATTCGTTTCCGGCCAAATAATCCTGTGTCGCCAGACGAGAGTTCAGCACTCCCATAATCCTGGAAACCTCGCTAAAGTAACGAGCGGTTACTTTAGGAAACTCGTTACCCCATGCCGCTGCGAACACAAGGTACTGTCCAAACATCGGGCCAAGAGATGCTACTTGAAACATAAGCGCTTCGATTGTCGCCGTGCGCGCGACCGGTTCGGCAGGTAGCAGCTTCCCGAATTTTTCAGCGAGGTGGATCAGAATTGCACCGGATTCTGTCACGACCAGGCCGTCGTCTATCAGGACAGGAATCTTTTGGTTGGGGTTCATTTCTGTAAAGTCGGGTGCCAATTGTTCGCCTCCTAAGAAAACCTGATGTACCTTGTAGGGAAGGCCCAGTTCTTCGAGTGCAATTGAAATTTTCAACCCATTTGGCGTTGCATCTGTATATAGATCAATCATTGTTTTTCCTTTTCCGGTGCAAAAATGTGAATACCTATTTGCAAACTTGAAATTATTACCCCTCAGTAGGCTTAACAATTCTTGAAAATTCCGGAGCGGTGGTGCAAAAATCAACCAATGGAAAACTGGGATAATGTCAGAATATTTTTAGCTGTCGCGCGCAATGGCTCGGTCAGGGCAGCGTCAAATGCTTTGCAACTGAACCATTCGACTGTTCTTCGGCGGGTGTCACAGATGGAAGCTCAGTTAGGGGTGAGGTTGTTTGAAAAACTGCCGACAGGGTACGAATTGACCTCTGCCGGGGCTGAGATTCAGTCACTCGCTGAGGAGATGGAGCAGTCGTCCTCACTTTTGCAATCTCGTGTATTTGCAAGGGATCAACGGCTGACGGGCAAGCTCAGGGTCGCGATGCCACCATCGTTGGTTGCTGACCTATTGATGCCCGATTTGGCTGATTTTTCGCGTGAACACCCAGAAATAGAGCTTCAGATCATATCATCATATGAACCGGTCAACCTGACGCGCAGACAGGCGGATGTCGCTATTCGACTTGTCTATGATCAGTTCTCTCTGCCGCAGCACCTTGTAGGGCGGCGACTACACGATGTGTATCGCGGAGTGTACATTTCCCGGGCATTGTTAAACGAGTCGGTTAACTCTGAGAGAGATTGTAACAAGTGGATTTTGAAAGAGGAAGACAACGGTCTTCCCGACTGGGCCTTGGTTGGGAGCGATCCAACCAACGTTCCGCCTATGAAAGTGAATGACGTTTTTTCCCAACTCGCAGCCGTTCGCGCAGATATAGGAAAGGCCATTTTACCATGCTTCGTTGCGGACGCGGACATGGCTCTAGTTCGGGTTCCCGAGAGCGGGATTGCGTTCTACGGAACTTTGTGGATGTTGACCTATGGGGACACCCGGAAGACAAATCGCGTACGGTTATTTGGGAAGTTCATCAAGGAACGAGTGGACGCGCACGCGAAGTTGCTGAAAGGGAAATCCCCAGTTGATGCATCCATGGAATAGGGGCACTCTCCTATAGAACACGAACTCCGAAGTACGCGTATTGTTGTTCAGAAATTAGCTTGTGATAGGGTTGGTAAGAGAGACTGACTGCATAAAAAGGACGGCTGGCCATGTTGCAAAAGAATGTCTTCCCCATCGAAAAAATTCGTGTGCCCGTGAAGCGCATGAAAACTTTGGATCCGGCCAAGGTCGAAGAAATTGCAGAGAGCATACTGGAAGAAGGCCAGATTACTCCGATACGGCTGCGCGAAGATGGTGACAGGTTTGTGTTGATTGAAGGGCTGCATCGCCTGGAAGCGCTCAAGGCGCTGGGCGAAGAGAGTGTTGACGGTTATTTGGTGCATGCACGATTGCATTAACTATGTTAGCGGCGTGACAGAGCAGCCAAAACAGATTGGTGACAACGGGTCCGATTAAACGCTCTTGCGTGCCTTTAATGCTGCGGAAATGGTTCCGTCATCCAGATAGTCAAGCTCACCACCAATCGGGACCCCTTGCGCAAGTGATGTAACCTGAACGTCGCTTCCTTCAAATTGTTCGGCGAGGTAATGGGCGGTCGTTTGTCCGTCGATCGTGGCATTCAGCGCAAGGATAACTTCTTTGACCTCTTCGCTGATCACCCGGTCAACAAGTTTTGGAATGCGCAAATCTTCGGGGCCGATCGCATCAAGGGCTGACAGGGTTCCACCAAGCACGTGATAACGTCCCTTGAAGACATGTGCGCGTTCCATGGCCCAGAGGTCAGCAACGTCTTCAACAACGCAAATTTCGCCGTTTGCGCGTTTTTCAGACTGGCATATTTCGCACAGGTCAGATGTGCCGATGTTCCCACAATTCAAACATTCGCGCGCTGAAACCGCGACCGCGTGCATGGCATCCGCAAGCGGGTTCAATAGTAAACCGCGCTTTTTGATCAGGTGTAACACCGCACGGCGCGCCGAACGCGGGCCAAGGCCCGGCAGCTTAGCCATCAGTTCGATCAGATGATCAATGTCGCGGGGGGCATCGGACACTCGGCGCGCCTCAGAACGGCAGATTCATGTCGGCAGGCAGACCCATGCTTTCGGTCAGGCGCTTCATTTCGTCCTGCGCGCGCTCCGAAGCTTTAACCTGGGCGTCTTTAACGGCTGCTAGGATGAGGTCTTCGACAACTTCTTTGTCATCCGCGTTGAAGATAGAGGGATCTATATCCAATGCTGTAAGTTCACCTTTTGCTGTTGCAGTTGCTTTAACCAGCCCCGCGCCGCTTTCACCCGTGACGGCGATATTGTTCAGGTTCTCTTGCATCTCAGCCATCTTGCCCTGCAATTCTTGTGCCTGCTTCATCATCTTTGCCATGTCACCGAGTTGGCCAAGTCCTTTAAGCATATTTTTTCTCCTACATCTTAGCGGCGTGTATTCCGCGAAATCTTAATTTCGTTTTCAGGCAGCATATCGCAGTACAGCGCATAATGGGCAAGTGTGACAGAGCAATGCAAACATGCAATTTTAACTTTGAATCGGGCGCGCGCTTGAAACTGTTACCCACGTCAGGATGCGCGTTCGGTTTTGTCATTCTTCTTCAAACGGGTCCCATTCATCTTCGACCTCGGGCAAGGCAACTGCGGCGGCATCGGTTTCAATATCCTTTGCAGTTCTGATTTCCGTAATGCGGGCGCCCGGAAAGGTCGACAGAACCGCCTGTACCAAAGGATGCGCGCGCGCCTCTGATTTCAGCGCTTCCCCATCGGCATCACGCGTTTGGGCGATTGTTGCGGCGCCGCCGTTATCAACAACGCTGATCGCCCAGCGTGCACCTGTCCACCCTTGCAAACGCTGGCCGAGTCTTTGGGCCAAGTCGCGGGGCGCGTCCTCTGTCGGTTCAAACTCGACCCGCCCAGGCGCGTAGCTGACTAGCCGCAGGCCGGTTTCGACATCAACCAACAATTTAACGTCCCGGTTGGCGCGGATCAGCTCAACGACCTGTTCAAACCGGACATACCTTGCAAGTGCATTCTCAGGCGCTTGAGCCAGCGCAACAACGGAACCGTTGCCCATCGCAGAGGCAGACCTGTAAGACGCATCAACCCCCGTCGATTGTGAGGAACCTTCGTTTGCCCCGTTGTGGGTACTGGCCTGCGTCCGACCCGAGCCGCCGGAAGTGCGTGCGCCTCCACCGCCACCGCCAGATGGGGGAGGCGTTTCGTCCTGAAGCTTGCGCACGAGGTCTTCGGGTGAAGGCAAATCAGCGACATGTGTAAGCCGGATAATCGCCATTTCCGCAGCCATCATCGCGTTTGGTGCCATTGCCACTTCTTCCAACGCCTTTAGCAGCATCTGCCACATCCGGGTCATGACACGCATTGGCAGCACTGCTGCCATTGCCTGACCGCGTGTTCGCTCGTCCGGAGAAACTGTTGGGTCTTCCGCTGCTTCAGGGGTTATTTTTATCACCGAAACCCAATGCGTAATTTCGGCAAGATCACGCAGCACGGCCATTGGGTCAGCGCCGTCTGCATATTGGGCTGACAACTCGCTCATCGCGCTGGCGGCGTCACCTTTCATAATCATGTCAAACAAGTCGAGCACGCGGCCACGATCCGCGAGACCAAGCATCGCACGCACCTGGTCGGCGGTTGTTTCGCCCGCGCCGTGGCTGATCGCCTGATCAAGCAGCGATGTTGCGTCGCGCGCCGAACCCTCAGCAGCCCGTGTGATCAATGCGAGCGCGTCTTCGGTAATCCCGGCTTTCTCTGAAGCCGCAATCTTCTTCAACAAGGCAATCGTCACTTCCGGCTCGATCCGTCGCAGATCAAACCGCTGGCAGCGCGATAGCACAGTGACGGGTACTTTGCGGATCTCGGTTGTTGCAAAGATGAATTTCACATGTTCGGGTGGTTCTTCCAGCGTCTTCAGCAATGCGTTAAACGCATTGGTCGACAGCATGTGAACCTCATCAATGATGTAAATCTTGTAGCGTGCACTGGCTGCACGATAATGAACGGACTCAATAATCTCGCGGATGTCGCCGACCCCGGTGCGGCTGGCCGCGTCCATTTCCATCACATCAACATGGCGTCCTTCCATGATCGCAACGCAATGTTCGCATTTCCCACAAGGTTCTGTGGTTGGGCCACCAGTGCCATCTTCACCAATGCAGTTTATTCCCTTGGCAATAATGCGCGCAGTTGTGGTTTTGCCGGTTCCGCGAATTCCGGTCATGATAAAAGCTTGCGCGATCCGGTCTGCCTCGAACGCGTTCTTTAGAGTGCGCACCATAGCGGTTTGTCCGACAAGATCGGCAAATGTTTCCGGCCGGTACTTGCGCGCTAAAACCTGATAGCCGGAATCGGGATTATCTGACATCTTACCTCTCGGGTGGTGGACCATGAACAGACTAAGCGCAGTCGTTGCCAAGGTCCAGCGTTGCGCGTGCGATTACGCTCTTTGGTATTAGGATTTGTCATTCCTAGGGTGGCGAAGTGCTTTATAGCCAATGGAAGATTGATCTGTCTCAAAAATTTCACGGCAGGGCGACTTAGAAAGGACAAAACACAATGGAACGTCTGATGTTCAGATTGGCAGAATTGCGCGCAGGTACCGGTTGGCTGGGACTGTCGTCTTTGCCGGGACGCAACGGAAACTACCAAACAGATTTGGCTCAGATGTTGGCATGGCGACCCCAGCTTGTGCTTTCAATGACCGAAATGAAAGAAATGGAACTTTTTGGCGCCAAATCGTTGGGTAGTGATCTGTCTAAAGCAAATGTAGAATGGCGGCACCTGCCAATTGCCGATTTCAGTGCGCCAGAATCCGCAACAGCAGCAAATTGGCCCGAAGCGTCAAAAAAGGCGCACGCTATCCTCGCATCAGGCGGTCGTGTTCTTGTGCACTGCAAAGGCGGGTGCGGGCGCTCTGGAATGGTGGTGCTTCGTTTGCTTGTTGAACGGGGTGAAAGCCCTGAAGAGGCGCTCGCCAGGCTGCGACGCGAAAATCCGGATGCTGTTGAAACCAAGGAACAATACCTGTGGGCGGCCCACCCATAAAAGGGGGCCGTTGCCACGCTAACGCCCCTTTCGGGTTTTGCTTTCAGTGATAATGCGTTTGGTCATACGCTTGAAATCACGTTGTCTTTTGCGAGATTCTGCTATTGTCTCTTCGTTGCGGGCATCTTCTTCTTCGAGCTTTTGCCAACGTTGAAGCCGCGCTGCGTCAAGAACCCCTTCTGCAATCGCCTTCTGTATCGCGCACCCAGGTTCTTTGCCGTGTGAGCAATCGCGAAACCGGCAGTTCTGCGCCAGTTCTTCGAGATCGGCAAACACCGAACTGATCCCTTCCGAAACCGAGTGCAGCCTAAGCGCCCGCATTCCTGGCGTATCAATCAGCCAGCCGCCATTTGACACTGGATAAAGAGACCTTGCCGTAGTTGTGTGGCGTCCTTTTGAATCATCGTCCCGTATACCTGCGGTCGATATATCAGCCCCCGCGAGCATGTTTGTCAGCGTTGATTTTCCGACCCCGGATGAGCCAAGCAACACCGCTGTCTGTCCTTTGCGCCACCAATCAAAAAGCTGGGTCACATCTTCTGGGTCTTTCGCATTAAGCGCGATGACAGGCATATCGGCAGACAGGCTTTGCGCGCGCCGTATGTAGCTATCTGGGTCACTCGCAAGGTCGGCTTTGGTAAGCACCATAACGGGCTGAATACCCGCATCATGTGCGAGAACCAGATACCGCTCTAACCGTGCTTCGTTGAAATCGTCGTTGCACGACGTTGTTACGAATAGCGTATCAACATTGGCGGCAATCAACTGGTTCTGAACATCGGTCCCAGCGGCGCGGCGCTCGAGAACTGTCCTTCGCTCCAGACAACGTACAATCCGGTTGTTTGAATCCGCAAGAACCCAATCACCAACCGCCAGATCCGCTGTTGTCATATCAGGGGGTGTTGTAAGGGTTGCCACATCTTTTTCCGACAACGCTGTCACAGTGGCGCGTTGCACCTCTGAAATTCGCATCGGGGCGAAAGATTCGAGGTCTTCGACGTCAAGTTGCATCGAAAAAAAGGCTGACCAGCCTAGGTCAGATAAAGTATAGATCATTGTTCTGCCTGAGTTTTTAACATGAAAATACCCTTCCGCCGCAAATGTGCGCGAAGAGCGTTGTGAAACAGGCAGGACAGCCGGGGCAAATGCCGGATCAGCAATTCCCTGCCTGAGGCATCACGATTACAATCATAAAATCCCTCCTAGGCCAGGGTTGCGTAAGTGAGAGGCTGGACAGCGACCCAAGCGGGTCTCGTTGCGGCTGCTTCCTTCCGGATCTGACCGGGTTGGCGAGGCGCTCGCCCGCGCCAACCTCTCAACAGCTATTTAGGACAGGTTACGCGGATTCGCAAGCTTAGCCGTAAAGAAGGCTGGGGATGCGGCGCAAGACTTCTGATGATCTTTTTGCACGCGCCATGGTCCAACCACCCTGAATCGCGAGCAATAGTGTTTCCGCCGCCTTACCTGCGTCGTCGGTTTCAAGTCCAAGGTGACTGGCATGTCGGTCCATGCTGTCAGTCCAATCGGTATAAATTTGGTCAGCAAAGTCCCGGAACTCTTCGTTCCCTGGCCCGTCAAACAAGGCCGAAGATACCGGGCAACTTTGCCATTCCTGTGCGGTGTCAAAGAACTTTGCCAGTTTATGGCAAAGCGTGGTTGCGCCATCCTGAAAATCTGAAGCATCTTCAAAGGCCGCATCAATGATTTCCAGCATTCCCTCTGACGCCCAGCTTGCAGCAGCTTTCGCAAGATCGGCTTTTCCAGCCGGAAAATGATGATACAGCGACCCTTTCGGCGTATCGCTTTTCAACAGAATTTCAGCGATGCCGGTACCGTGAAAGCCTTTCTCCCGAAAGAGCCTTGCAGCTGTTTTGATCAGACGCGTGCGTGTATCTGTTTCCAACATATTCATGCAACGTCTCATAAACGGTATAGACCGATTGGTCTAGAGATGTTATTAGACCGATCAGTCTAGCAGCAGGAACAGACCATGAGCATGCAGCACATCGCGGAAGAATCAATATTTGAGGAAGTGTCGTTTCGCGCAGATCGTGCAAAGCTTTCTGGCCGGTTGTACCAACCATCCGGGTCGCCTAAAGCGGCGATCGTCATTCATGGCGCGACCGGAGTACCCCAGAGTTTTTACCGGCACTTCGCAGGTTGGCTCGCGACAGAAGGTTACACCTGTCTGACATATGACTATCGCGATACAGGTGCCTCTGCGACGGGACACTTGAAAAACTCAAAGGCCACAATGGCGGAATGGGGCGTGGCGGATCAACCTGCGGCTCAGCGCGCCCTGGAGAAATTCGTGCCTGACACACCGGTTTGGGCGATTGGTCATTCACTTGGCGGGATGATGTTGCCTTTTCACGAAGGCGCCTCACGCCTTTCACGAGTCATAACCGTTGCGAGCGGCCCGGTGCATCTACGTGACCACCCCTGGCCCTATCGTGGTGTTGCCGCAGCCTTCTGGTGGGGTCCCGCACCGGGGCTTGTGCGACTTCTGGGCTATTTGCCCGCACGCTGGCTTGGTATGGGTCCCGACCTGCCAAAGGGTGTCTACTGGCAATGGCGCAAATGGTGTACAACGGCGGGTTTCACGCTCTCGGACGTTGGCTACAGTTTACCGCTGCCTGACTGGAAAGCTGTGCAGGCCCCTGTAAAACTTATCGCAGTCGCTGATGATGACCTCGTTCCGCCAACCGCTGTCTGGCGTCTGATGCAACAATTCCCGGAGGCTGCCAAAAAACAACTTGTTTTGCGTCCGGCTGAATTCGGGTTGAGAAAAATCGGGCATGTCGGGGCTTTCAGGCGCGAGAATTCTTCAGTCTGGCCAAAGCTCATCGCGTTTGATTGATGTTGTGGTGCCTCCACTCTTTTGTCGCGTAAACCCAACTTTCTTTTTCCCAAAAATATCCCCGCCGGAGGCAGAAGTTTCGCCAGGCGGATCACCTAACTGACAATTGCCATTGTCGGACCGGCGTGGCAGACAGGCCGCAAAAGAGGTCTCGACAGTGAAAATTGCAGAACAGGTAACTTTTGGTGGCTCAGGGCTTGATCGCTTGGGGCAACTGCGTGGGCTGCCCGACCGGATCGAGGCGTTCTGGCAAGAAGAAAATTCAGCCGTCCTGCCCGTCTGGCGTGGCAAACCCCTTATCGCCGGGTCGGAACGAAATACCATCGGTTTGGTCGCTACAGATCACGAACTGGTCTCACTCGCTGCCGAAGCCCCTGTTTTTCTTGGGCTCGACAGGGGCGCGCCACGTTTTTCGATTGATGTTTCCGCGTGGCAACCAGAGGA
>Ga0316189_10000738_pt1 | contig 32664 bp, 29 predicted proteins | sample LowCovwburrow_MG_FD_204930 | JGI IMG/M metagenome (GOLD analysis project Ga0316189, IMG submission 204930) | Coastal sediment microbial communities from Maine, United States - Lowes Cove worm burrow | ecosystem: Environmental > Aquatic > Marine > Coastal > Sediment | place: USA: Maine...
GTTCGCGTATCTGATATGGTCAGGATAGCAATCCCGACGGGGATAAAGGCTCTTGTTTCATCAATCATCGGCTGATCAATCCCTCACTGGTTTGTCCAGCCCGGAACCACGCCTTGCTCGCGCGCTCCGTCGTATCATCATCAATAATAGCGAGAACGGGCCACGTTCCGGCGGCAACAGCGTCTAAGCTAGGCGTATCTTGGCCTAGGCGCATCCGGTATAGCCAGAGATTAAGCATCACCAATTCAATATGATCTCTAGTCTCCCAATAAGGAATGGCCTCAATGAATAAGAGGGGGTCCTTATGATAGTTTAGCGCGCCTTGCCAGCGACTATAACTGCCAGGGCCTGCATTATAAGCTGCCAGAAGTGTGAATAGATCGCCAGGCATAAAATCTTGGCCGAGAAGATAGGTGATATACTGTTGTCCCAGCGCCATGTTGAATTCAGGGCGTAATAACTTTTGTCTATCACGGCGATACAAAGAGCGATCTTTGGTCAGATAAGAGGCAGTTGCGGGCATCACTTGCATTAAGCCGTGACCACCAACACTGCTCCTAGCGCGTGCCCTGAAGCTGCTTTCTTGTCGGACGAAAGCATAGAGCATCGCCCGGTCGTAGCTAAAGCCGCCTTCGGGCGTCCAGTCTGGTAAGGGGTAGCGGACAGCAACGGGCATGTCCCTACCACCGGCGCCGGTCCGACCAATACGCAATTGGATCGCAGGTAATGCGAGCGCCGACGCCAGCGCGACAACCTCATTTTGAACGGTCGCACCTTCACGCCCCCACAGCAGTCGCAGTTCCTCGTCAGCCAGAGCGCTCAGATTGATTTGACTAAGCGCGATGGCTCGCCTTGCAGCGGGATACTTGGATAAGCGTTTGTGTACGTTTGAGCTGTAGCTCGGCATTGACCAATCAAAGGACACCTCAATTCCAAGCTGGCGGGCGGCAATAAGGCCGTAAAAAGTCTCGCTTTGGTCAGACGCGATCTTTAAATATTTTCGAGCTTCCTCTGGGTCATTCAAGCGATTGAGCGCTCGCGATGCCCAAAAGCCACCAGCAGAGCGAAGCCAAGGATCCGCACCGTCGATATTTGCAAGTTGCGAGAAATGCCCAACTGACAGTTTGACATCGCCCATACGCCATGCCGAGATGCCAGCAATCCAGTGGTTTCTGGGGGTGTTTTGGCCGTTAAAATCCGCGCCTAAATCTGCGAGCGCATGCGCTTTAAAGTCATCACCGTCGGAGAAATAGTAGGCAGCCACACGCTCTAAGACCTTTGCCGATTCATAATCCGATAAGAGGCCGCGCTTGGACATCGCCCAATATTGTCGCTCTGCTCGTGAGGCGCTGCCTCGTTTTAAATTCCGGTTTATTGATCGGTTGAAACTGGATAAAGCCCTTGCCTGTGACCGAGTGCGGTTTGGCGCAGCGGGTGTGGGTGGGCCGCTGTGCCCTGTCACGCCGGGGTAACGGGTGCGAACTGGGCGCTTCGGCGTGGCTGCATTACCTTGACGCTTGCGGGCCAAATTATAGATACGTCGAGCCTCAGGATGATCGGCATAGTTAGCCATCCAGGCTTTCAGTTCGCTATATTTCGATCTGTATTTGGTTGGATGCATATAACGTTGGAACAAGACATGTCCCATCAACAACCGGTCGTCTAAGGCTTTGATTTGTCGATCAGCCTGCTGCCACTTGCCATCTTCTTGAAGCGCAAAAATATTCTCATATCTATCTAAGTCTTGTGCGCTGAGCACCGACATATCTTCCGGTGAGATGGAATCGCTAGCTATCAAAACGTTTGCCGCGAAACTCATAACCAACAGGGTCACTAAACTCATCATTAGGTTACGCATTGGGTTGTGATACTCTTTCTTTGAAGCTAAGCAAATCTCGCCATGCATTGGCCTTGGCAGAGGGTGTGCGTATCAAATAATCCGGCCCATAAGTCACCATTGCGGCAACAGAGAGATCATTTATGGCAAGGTCATGCCATCGCCCCCGAAGCTGTGTGATTCCCTTATCTGACTGGATAATGCCTGTGGCTGCAAGGCCGCCAAGAATAAGAATGTGCTCTGGGCGGGCTAGTTCAATATGTCGCATAACAAAGGGTCGGCACATCGCAATCACTTGGGGGTCTGGGCGATTGATGCCGGGCAGGCGCCAAGGAACCAAATGGGTCACATAGGCGTCCTCATCCAGATCAATATCAATGAAGCCCATCATTTTGGATAGTAGGGCACCGGCACGGCCAGAAAACGGCTTTCCGGAAACATCATCCTCGGTCTCAGGCGCGTTGCCGATAATCATTACTCTTGAGTTCACATCACCGCGCTTGAAGACAGTATTTTTAGCGGAACGCTTGATATGCCCGCCCTCAAATGCCTGGAGTGCTTTTTCTAGCTCATCCAGAGTTGTTGCTGCGGCTGCAGCCTGCTCGGCATCATCTGCGCTGGCCCCAGTTGCTGACTGAGCGGGCTTGGGGGTGACCGGCTTAGGCTGAGCAGATTTATAGGAGCCCGCCGCGGATTTGGACTCTGGGCTGTGATGATCACTAGGTGCTGCGGGCTCAGATTGATTGTGGGTAGAATTCCTTTGTGCGGCTGTCGCCGGTGCTTGCGAGAAGCGATCGACTGCTTCCTCCTCAAAGGCTTCATCCGCGCCCATTGATACTTGCCAGTCAAGAAGCGCCAATGCTTCGTCTGGATTTGGCATCATATCTGTCGATTCAACGGGGGCCATGTTTACCTAAATACCTCGATTTTTCTGGATCAGTCCAGCGGGACTTATGATCATCACATGAAATGTATTGTAAACTAGGAAAAATTCCAGCGAAAAGAGCCGAGCCGAACCCTCTTTTTGATGATCGGTGTGATGAAACGCTTTACCACGGCTATCCTGTCAGGCATAAAAGAGATGATATTGAGCGATGATGGTCACTGCTGTTGAGGTGGCGACCCATAGCCTTAATTGAGCAGACGTAAAGGAGTACCGCATGGAACGAGAATCCATGGAGTTTGATGTTGTTATTGTAGGAGGTGGCCCAGCAGGCCTATCTTCGGCGATACGGTTAATGCAATTGGCTCAGGAGAAGGAGCGCGAGCTTACTGTCTGTGTAATAGAAAAAGGCTCAGAGATTGGCGCGCATATCCTATCTGGAGCGGTAGTCGATCCGAGAGCATTAAACGAGCTATTGCCCGATTGGCAAGAGCGTGGCGCGCCAATGGGCGTGCCGGTCACCGACAATCACCACTGGATTCTGAAAGAAAACAAGAAAACCGAGATTCCGCACCTCCTGCTCCCGCCGCTGATGGGCAACAAAGGTATGTATACGCTCTCGCTTGGTAATCTTACCCGTTGGCTGGGCGCACAAGCCGAAGACATGGGCATTGAGGTTTATCCCGGTTTTGCCGCTGCTGAAATTCTATTCCATGACGATGGCCGGGTTAAAGGCGTCGCAACAGGTGATATGGGAATCGGCCGTGATGGTCAGCCAAAAGATAGCCACATGGCAGGGATGGAGCTTCACGCTAAATATACGCTGTTCGCAGAAGGCTGTCGGGGATCGTTGTCTAAGCAGCTGGAAGAAAGTTTTGAGCTGCGTAAAGATAGCTGCCCGCAAAGTTATGGCATCGGAATCAAGGAACTCTGGGATGTTGAGCCTACCAAGCATAAGCCGGGCACTGTGATCCACACGCAGGGATGGCCCCTTGGCGATGAGGCAACAGGCGGTGGTTTTATCTATCACCAGGAGAATAATCAGGTGGCCATCGGGTTTGTGATCACTCTAGATTATGAAAATCCATATCTATCCCCCTTTGATGAAATGCAGCGTTTTAAACAACATCCGGCCATCCGGCCGCTGTTAGAAGGTGGCCGCAGGATTTCCTACGGCGCCCGTGCAATTAATGAGGGTGGTCTTCAATCGGTGCCCAAGCTGTCATTCCCCGGCGGGGCTCTGATCGGCTGTGCTGCGGGATTCGTGAATGTTCCAAGAATTAAAGGCACGCACAATGCGATGAAGTCAGCCATGCTGGCAGCAGAAGCCGCGTTTGAGGCTATAGCCTCGGGCTCAAGCGGTGAGGTCGAACTGACAAGCTATGAGGATGCCTTTAAGAATAGCTGGATATATACTGATCTGAAAAAAGTCCGTAATGCGCGTCCAGCGCTTCATAAATTTGGCGCCTTCCTAGGGACTGCTTATGCTGGATTTGATATGTGGCTAAACAGTATTGGACTGGGCTTCTTGGTTCCTTGGACCTTCAAAAGCGATGAAACCGATCACGCGGCGATGAAGCCGGCAGCTGATTGCACGCCTATTGATTATCCTAAGTATGACAATGAAATCAGTTTTGACAAGTTATCCTCGGTCTTCCTGTCAAATACAAATCATGAGGAAGATCAGCCTGTTCACCTGACATTGAAAGATGACAGTGTGCCAGTGGCGACCAATCTGGCGATTTATGATGGGCCGGAAGCTAGGTTTTGCCCGGCGGGCGTCTATGAATATGTCGGGGATGAAGGCTCGAAAAAGTTGCAGATTAACGCGCAAAACTGCGTTCATTGTAAAACGTGCGACATTAAGGATGTGACCCAGAATATCAATTGGGTGGTGCCCGAAGGTGGCGGCGGCCCCAATTATCCAAATATGTAGGTTTGATGACTGATTTGAAACAAGTGTTCCGGTTACCGATATTGAGAGGCGCTGCCTTGATTGGCGGATTTCTTGTTGTATCTGGACAATCGGCAGCGATCGCTGACATCGATGCAGATCGGTCGGTGGCAGCGCCGACGGCAATCACTGTTGATGGCCAGCAATATTACGATTTTATGGTCGCGTCCGTTGCTGGTCGTGATGCTCAGCATCTTGATGCGGTGACCCATTATCTGCGCGCATTAGAGCAAGACCCTGACAGTGACTTGATGATTTCTCTGGCTTTCATTGAGCTTTTACAGGCTGGGAAGTATGATCAAGCGCGTCAGCTATCTAGGACCTATGTTGATGAGGGCCAAGGCCTTGAAAATGATCTTTTGCTTCAGGTTTATCTGCTGGATGCCCTCGCCAATAAGGAAACGGATACCGTCCGAGCTCAACTTGATGAGGCGCGGAGCAAGAATTTCGGCCACATTTTATCACCGCTATATGAAGGCTGGTCCTATGCGATCGACGGCGATAAAGAAGCTGCGCTTGCAGGCTTTGCAAAAATCACTGGAAACCCGCTTTTTGACGAGGTGTCCAAGGTCAACCAAGCTTTAGCGCTTGATTACATGGGTTTTAGCAGCGAGGCGAATGATCACTTCAAAGCTATTGTTGACGGCGATGTTATCAATCTGCGAACGCTCGTTGTTTATGCTGATTTCTTGTTCCGTAATGGTCAGGCTGCCGAGGCTAGCCAGATGCTGCGAAGCAATCTCCAGCGATACGATAATAATGTTTACCTGTATCGTTCAACTATCCGCTTGGAACGCGGCATTGGCCTTTCGATAAAGCCTGCGACGCCACTTGGCTCCATATCGCTGTTTCTCAATCAGTTGGCGACCGAACTAGCACAGGGCAGATCTTCGGGAATTGCAGCCCTGTATGCCCGGCTATCAATCATCGCTACGCCGGGTTATGATGACGGCTATGTTCTGCTATCGGACATTTTGGCAGGGGATGATAGAAATATCGAAGCAGCAACTACGCTGCTATCCGTTCATGACACCAGTCCGCTATACCAGATTGCTCGGTATAAACGGGTTTCAGCGCTGAGAGCAGCAGGGTTAAATAATGAAGCCCGATCCGATATTCAGGCGATGCTGGTTGAAAACCCAGACCGCGTTAATCTAATGACAACGCTAGCTGACATATACCGCTCGGAAGAAGCATGGAACGATGCGCTTTTTTGGTATGATCAGGCGCTTGAAAAACGGCCGAAAATGCGGAACTCTGACTGGTATATTGTCTTTTCTCGCGCGGTTTGCCTTTTTGAATTGGGCGACTGGCCTGCCGCAGAGATTGGGATGCTTCAAGCCCTGAATCTAGCCCCCAATGAGCCGACGGTATTGAATTACCTGGGGTATAGCTGGATTGACCGTGGCGTAAAGATGGAAGCCGCAACAAACATGATTCGACAAGCCGTTGAGCTGCAACCTGATGATGGCTTTATATTGGATAGCTATGGCTGGGCCTATTATGTGGCGGGCAATTATCAGGATGCGGTGATTCAGTTAGAAAAGGCCGTCAGGCTTGAGCCCGAAGATGTCACGATTAATGAACATTTGGGCGACGCTTACTGGAAAGTCGGGCGCAAAATTGAAGCGCGCTTTCAATGGCAATATGCGATACAAGCCGGTCCAACGGCAAGCGAGAGGCCATCCCTAGCAGGCAAATTAGCATACGGCCTCGATGTTTGGGAGGGACAGCTTCGTGACGAACAGACAGGGCGGTAAGAGCCTTATTATCGATGCGCCGTTGAAGCTAAATCTTTTTCTTCACATCACCGGTCGGCGCGAGGATGGCTACCACTGTCTGGAAAGTTTGTTTGCTTTCACAAACTCGGGTGACCAGATCACGATCAGCACAGCAGATACACTATCCATTCAGATGAGCGGCCCTTTTGCGACCAGTATTAATGGCCCAATCCAAGATAATTTGGTATATCAAGCAGCGCGAGCGGTGGAAGGGCATGTCGGCAAGGCGTTAAACGCCCGCATTCAGCTTGAGAAGAATATACCGGTAGCAGCGGGTGTTGGGGGCGGGTCAGCGGATGCAGCGGCGACGCTGATTGGGCTCAACCGCTTTTTCGAGCTGGCTATTCCTGATCAAGCCCTGCAAGCGCTGGCGCTAACTTTAGGGGCTGATGTCCCTGCATGCTTGTCAAAAGGCCCACAATTTGTCACGGGGATCGGCGAGGCAATCAGCCCCGCAACGCCTGATATTCCCGGCTTTGTGGTTCTTGTCAATCCGGGCGTCCAAGTGTCAACGCCGACAGTATTCAAGGCATATAAAGATCAATCGCTGGCTTTCCGGCCACCCTTGGGGACCAAGCCGGATAGGGCTTGGGCGTCAATTAAATCACTCAAAGCTATGACCGTTAATAGCCTGCAAGCCGCCACGATAGCGATTGTCCCCGAGGTTCAAGACTGTATTGATGTTTTGGCGCGGGCACGAGGCTGCGAGATGGCGCGAATGTCGGGCAGCGGCCCCACCTGCTTTGGGTTATTTACGTCTAAGGCAGAGGCGGAGGCTGCAGCGAATTTGGTGCTAGCCAGTTGTCCCGATTGGTGGGTTTATGCTGATCAATTGGCGCGGGGCTAGGTATTAACGCCTAAAACCCATAATAATCGCGATACCAATTGACAAATTTTGGAATACCTTCCTCGATTGTTACCTTCGGGCTGTAGCCACAGTCCCTTCGAATGGCGCTGATATCGGCATGGGTTTGGGGCAGGTCGGTCGCCGCAGCCTCTTCAATTATTTTTTCAGCTTTGCGGCCCATTGCGTCTTCTAAGATCTCAACCACATGGTGGATGCTTTCCGGAATGCCGCGCGCGATGTTATAAATTCGGTGCGGTGACGTTGATCCCGGTCGGTGCTCGGTTACGCCGTCTTCTACCGGGGGATTATCCATCGCGGCAATTATACCCGTCGCAACATCATCGATATAGGTGAAGTCGCGGATCATCTCACCGCCGCCAGATAGCGTAATGGGCTCACCCTCTAATATGGACCGGGTCAAGCGCCACATGGTCATGTCAGGACGCCCCCAAGGCCCGTATGCGCTAAAAATTCTAAGGCCTGTTTGGGGAATTCGGTACAGGTGCGAATAGCTTTGGCTCATCAGCTCATCAGCGCGCTTCGTGGCGGCATACAGAGAAATTGGATTTTCGACAGCGTCTTCTTCGCTAAAGGGCTGCTTCTTATTGGAGCCATAAACGTTCCCGCTTGAAGAATAGACGAAGTGCTCTAACTGATCCTCATGACGGCAAAATTCGAGAAGATTCAAGTGGCCTACAATGTTCGACTGGATATAATCAAATGGGTTGGTCATGGAGTGCCGGGCATTGGCTTGAGCGCCTAAGTGGATGATTCGCTTAATAGCGAGTGGCCCTAACGCGTTCCGCAGCGCTTCAAAGTGGCTAAAATCAAGTTTTATGTAACTGAAGTTATCCTGTCGGTGGAGCTGGGCGAGCCGGTCTTTCTTAAGATCCAAGTCATAATAATCACTCATGTTATCAATACCAACAACACGATCCCCGCGCGCCAGCAATTGCTCACAGACATGATAGCCAACGAACCCAGCTGCTCCTGTCACCAGAATTGTCATTCCATTCGACCCCTATTTGATTGATGGTTAGAATAGACAAATAAGCTGGCTGTGCAAAGCCTATTAACAGGCTGGATCGTGACCAGCGATCAAGTGCCTAGAGTGGCTGTTAAAAAATTGTCATGACTTTTGTTAAAAAGGGGCTTTACAGGTAGGGGCGTTCCCTTTAAAACCCGGCTCACGGAAGTGTTGGGGCGTCGCCAAGCGGTAAGGCACCGGTTTTTGGTATCGGCATTCGCAGGTTCGATCCCTGCCGCCCCAGCCATCCGTATCTTTCCTGAAATTTAAAGCGTACGCCGCGTTAGCTAGCTGGCGAATCTCGGTTCGAAGAAACGCATAACGACATGAGCGACAAGCCGACCTTTGTAGCTGTTACTGCGCATAGCAAACGGGTCGTCGTTGGGGCTAGGATGAATTTCGGGGCTAGGTGCCCCAATCCGTTAGACTGATCACCGTGGGTCCTTTGAGCGGTTACCAATAATCTTTTTTATGGCTCAGGCTTACCGTGTAAGGCTATCATGCTATTTTGATACCTCTTGTCATGTGTGATTTCTTCGCCAATCCACTCGGGCCTTTCGAAGACTTCATCCTCATCGCCTAATTCTATCTCAGCGATGTATAACCCCTTTAGCCCACCCTCAAAGATATCCAGCTCCCACAGGTGAGCGCCGTGGCCGATCTGATATCGACGTTTTTCGATCACCGCACCGATCAATGGCGCGGCAAACAGCTGGGCTCCCATGTCAGGGCTGATATCGATTTCATGTTCGTGCCGCGTAATGCCACCAGCATCAATTTTGATCGATAGGATATATTGACCATCTTTTTGTCGGATGCGCAGGCTTCGCGCCTCATCGGTCATTAGATAAGCCTGATGAATGATTTGAGGCCTCCCTAGCGTCGGCAGTTTGGATAAGTGGATTAAAAATTTTCTCTCTATTTCTAGCATTTACAAGCTATCCTTCGCCTTTGATTGAATACTCTTCCAATCCAGCTTGACCATGCTGGCTGGCTTCCGCAGCCATGGCCCGATAACCGCTCCTGAAATATAATCGATCTTTCGCTCGCGCGCGACGACGGCAACTTCTAATAAAGTTACACCTTTTAGGAATACTTTTAAGCCGTGGCGCTTTGCCCTATCCCTGACCAAACCAAAAACTTGGCTGGTCACGTTTATGGGTTGCCGCTCGATACCCTCCATATCAATCGTTATGCCAAAAATACCAGCCTCGCTATAGACATCAAAATATTGAAAGCTTTCTAGGCGCCGATTGATAAATACTCGGCCAACCATCGGTGAAAGATCGCGGACGGTCCGTTGCCATTTAAGGAGCGATTGGTCGTAGGGGAATTCAATCAGCTCAATCGCTAAAACCTTCTTTAGCAGATCCTTTTGCTTTGATAAGATGGCCTGAACTTTTTGAAAAGTTGCATCATCCGTCACTGTCGCATAACTAAGCGGCAATAGTAGAATCGATGATATCCCATCGGCCTGCTGGTCTAAGGCCATTTTAGCGGTGCGCCTTACCGACATTAAATCATAGTGACGGCGGAGATCTTCGCCGATAAGGCCGTCAGGTCCTGTGACAGGGTATCGCCTATCAGAACGCTCATAAGAATGCCGGAGTAAGCCGTGGTAGGCGAAAACAGTCTCTCTCTTTTGATCCCATGCGGGTCGAAATTGAAACGATCCCAGGACCTCTTCTGTGCGGTTATTTCTCTGCATGTCTTGACTGATTTTAGCCGCGCCAAGCTGCTCGCTTTGATGATAGATTGAACCAATTGCATTGATCATTTCTAGGAACTCGCTGCTTGGCATGCTTCTGGAGCCAACGCTGAGTAGATCATTTTCATGCATGGGATAGCCGATGAAATGCTTGGAAACCCTATTCGATAAGTCAGAAAGAAGGCTTTGAACGTCGCTGATCGATTTGCCTTGAAAAGCGATAAGGTAGAAGTGCTCACTCGTTCTGAGAAATTCATCGCCTTTGGTAAGCATTTTATTCAGTTCAATATCTACTTTTTCATAAACAGTTACCCTGAACCGTTCCCACTTGCTACCAATGGCCTCCTTCAAATGATCGAAGTCCAAAAACTGAACATGGCCGTTGATCACCTCACCGCTTTGTTCGGCGATCGTAGCCATCCGACGAAGTTTGCCTGCAATTTTGACTTTGACATGGCTGGGCGCCGCGGCGATTTTTGCGGGTGCCTCGCGCTGCAGATCAGAAATGAACGGGTTGTCGCTAGTGTTAGCCATGGGTCCTCGCTTGTTACCAGAGCCAGTAAACACTGCGGCCTTCAAAAGACCAAGGGAAAACTTGTTTGGGATTAGCTACTATTAGGGCTTGATAGCTGTTAGAATGATTAGTAGATTCACCCCTTCAACTAAGGAGTTTTGTATGCTTAAAGGGCAAGTCATCCCGGTCACCGGCTACGCGCAGAATTGTTCGATCATCTGGTGCGATGAAACGATGGAAGGGGCGCTCGTTGATCCCGGCGGTGATGTTGATGTCATCCTTCGGGCGGTTGCTAAAACAGGTGCAACGCTGAAGAAAATCCTATTAACGCACGGCCACGCGGATCATGCCGGCGGCGCGATGGATATTGCTGAGAAGTATGATCTGCCAATCATTGGCCCCCACAAAGATGATCAGTTTTGGCTTGAAGGGATCGAAGAAGCCGCTAGGTCGCATGGCATGGCTGGCCTGCGAGACTGCACCCCAACCAGCTGGTTAGAGGGCGGTGAAACAATCATGGTTGGCAATTGTGCGCTTGATGTTGAACATTGTCCGGGACACACGCCAGGGCATGTTGTATTTATCAATAAGAAAGATCAGCTTGCCTTCGTGGGCGATGTGATTTTTCAGGGCTCGATTGGGCGAACCGACTTCCCAAAGAGCAATCATCAGGATTTACTTGATAGCATTGTCCAAAAATTATGGCCTTACGGGAATGACATTACCTTTGTTCCCGGTCATGGCCGCCTATCTACATTTGGGAAAGAGCGCCAATCAAACCCTTATGTGGCGGATAAAATTATGGCAAAGACTTGACCAAACTCCTTCCAGATAAAGCGCGCGGCCTTTGGGGGCTGACATCTGCTTGGCAGCGAAGCCAGCAAAAATGGTTGCTGCGGCGCCAAGAAAAGCGCGAGAAAAGCTTGCAGGCCGCCGGCCAAAAAGAAGCAAGTTGCCAAAACTGCGGCGAGACTATGAAGGGGCCCTTCTGCTATGCGTGCGGTCAAAAGGACCATGAATTAAGACGTCCGTGGTGGTCACTATTCAACGACGTAATGGACGAGTTTCTATCTACAGACAGCCGTATTATTCGAACCATTTTGGTGCTGGTAGTTATGCCCGGTATGTTGACGCGGGATTATTTAGACGGCCACCGTGCACGATATGTCACGCCGATGAAGCTTTATTTGATCACTACGCTGGTCTTTTTCGTGCTGCTAGAGATATCCAATGTCGCACTGGTTCAGATACAACTGGAGCGAAAACCTGCAAGCGGCAATCATGCCATCGCAGAGCAAGTCCGTTCCGATGTCCAGGGTTTGACCATATCAAATATAGATGAGTTGCCGGATGACGAACGTTTAAAAGTGCAAGATGCTCTCGCCGCGACCGGCTTGGATACCAAATCGGTGAAGCAGCGCATTCAAGCGGCTGGTGAAGCTACGGTTGAGAAACCTACTCAAGATCAAGATTGGGATCTCAAGATTGTTATGTTTATGCCGCTCATTGAAAACGCGACGAATATTGAGATGGCAAATGAAATTCAATCCTCAGAAGACATAGGGCTTATCACAACGGGGGAGGATCAGGCTTTGGGTGTGGCCTTTAAGGACGCTGCCAGAGCAATACTCGCTGAGCCAACCCTTTTAAATGATACCTTCAATACTTGGCTGCCCCGCGCGATGCTGGTGTTGGTGCCGATTTTTGCGTTGATGCTCCGCACAATGCACTGGGGGCAGCGTCGATATTATATCAATCAGATGATATTTTCACTCCACTTCCATACCTTCGTCTTTATCCTAATGATGCCGATGATGATTATTGTACCAAGACTTGGAAACGAGTTCGCGGGCCAGTTTTTCACAGTTAGTGTGGTCGTTTGGTTGTTGGTAGCGCTTAAAGTAGCCCAGCGGCAAGGGTGGATCAGAACCATCTTTAAATTCTTATGGCTTTGGATCAATTATTTGGTAGTTGTTTTCGTTACCATGGCCGCAGTCCTGATCATTGGGTTAGTGGACTTCTAGGTCATCAGGCTGATGGCTTTAAAATCAAACTAGCGCTATTGATGCAGTATCGGAGCCCTGTCGGAGCAGGACCGTCAGGAAAGACGTGGCCTAGGTGGCTGTCGCATCCCTTGCAAAGCGCCTCAATCCGAACCATGCCCAGACTGCCGTCTCGCTTTTCAGCAATGATATCTTCTTCGATTGGCTGATAGTAGCTAGGCCAGCCTGATCCACTGTCATATTTATGCTCGCTGGAAAATAAAGCAGTGTCGCAGGCAGCACAGTGATAAACACCGGATGTTTTGGTGTCCCAGTATTTACCCGTGAATGCGCGCTCAGTGCCACCGCCCCTGCAAACATTATATTGCTCTGCGGTCAGCGTTTCTTTCCATTCTTCTTCCGATTTATCTATTGAAGTCATTGAATTCCACACTCCTCACACAGGGCGTAATGGCCCATTGGGTCATTAAACATCATTAGCCTATTCGCATCAGCTTTTAGACGCGCGGCAAGCTTGCCAAAGTGACTTGTAGATAGGGACGAACTAGATTTAGCGGCGTTTATGTCTACCCCTACTGTTGCAAATGTAGTCATCAGGAATTGGTCGAAAGCGTCTGGCGTCCGGATGAAGAACCGCATCTTATAATCGTCGTTATTGATACCGGCAAGAGATGCGGCCGAAGCTACCGCTTGGTCCAAGCCGCCAAGCTTGTCCACCAGACCCAGCTCATGCGCAGTCTTTCCAGCCCACACGCGGCCCTGAGCCACCTTATCCACCTCAGCAACTGTCATGCCGCGACCGTCTGCTACAATATTTAGAAAGCGCCTATAGCCTTCCTCTATATTTTGTTGGACAACGTCTTTCACCGTGTCGTTCAGAGGCCTAGCAATCGAGAGGGCACCAGCAAAGTCGGTTGTGCCGACTCCGTCTGTGGTCACACCAACATTTGCCAATGTGTCTTCAAAGGTTACAAAAAGACCAAAAATGCCAATGGAGCCGGTAATTGATGTCGGGCTGGCCCATATTTCGTCAGCTGCGGCCGAAATCCAATAGCCACCTGAGGCGGCGATTGACCCGAACGAGGCCACGACCGGAATACCCTGGCCTTGTGCCGCGACCAGTTCTTGACGGATAAGCTCAGATGCGAAGGCTGAGCCGCCGGGACTGTCAACTCGGATGACGATTGCTTTTACGCGTCTATCTAAGCGAGCGTCGCGAATCTGCTGGACCATCGTTTCAGCTGCGGTCACAGTTTCATCGCCCTGGCCCATAACGATTTCGCCCCGAGCAACGATAACAGCGATATGGTTTGACGATGAGGCCGCCAAGTCTTGGCTGGCTCGAAGATAGCTACTATGGTCAATTTGGTAAAAGGTCGATCCGTCTCCACTAGCTCCGAACTCGTTGATCAATTGACTGCGCCATTCATGACTAGCAGCAACCTGATCTACTAGGTCTTCATTGGCAGCAAGCGTAGATAGATTGCCGTTAGCGCTGCGGAGCCTAGATGAGATTGATGATAGATTACGATCGATGGATCCACCGCTCAGCCCCCGCGCAGCCTCAACGGAGCCCGTATATTCATCCCACAAAACACCGAGCCAATTTAGATTTGCCTCTTTGGCTGCGTCCGACATATCGGTTCGCAGGTACGGCTCAACGGCTGATTTGAATGTTCCCACACGAAAGACATTAACGTTCGCGTCAATACGGTCCAGCATACCTTTGAGATACATCGGATAAGCGCCGTATCCGGTCAATAGGACCGAGCCATAGTTGTTAACGAAGATTTTATCAGCTTGGGCGGCGATCAAGTAATCGGATTGGTCGTAGGCTGTTGATACCGCATAGACTGGCTTGCCCGATTGCTCTTTGAAGGATCTGACTGCTTTTGCTAGAGTATGCGTTGTTGCTGGGCCAGCGCCCCGCATACCGTCGGTGAAGAGCACAACCCCCGGGATACGATCGTCAAAAGTTGCGCGGCGCAAGGCTTCCAGCAAATCATGCAAATTTGTCTCTTGCTCCACGCTGGCATAATCATATTCCTCAAGAATTGCTTCAATTGGGTCTGGAACCCGTGTTTTCTCGACGATGAAGCCTGATGGTGCTAAGACCAGTGCAGCGCCGTCTGGGACTTTTGGCGACTTATCAACTGATGTTGCAATCCAGACAAAAAATAACATTAGCAGGACGAGACACCCCAAAAAAACCGTGCCAATGCCGGATATTAATTTAACGATGAATTTTACGCCGCTGCCGATACTATTGATCATCAAGATTCCTTTTTATACTCTGTCGGTGGTAAGGACTTACTATGCTTCCTTGTTCGTATTGAGTCTGGAGATCGTATTGTCTCTGGGCGGCAAGTCAAGCAACCAAGACATCTGCTATGACTTTCATATAGGTTTGATTGCCAAAAATGGAAGGGGAAGCTAGTGCTATCCGCGTTGATCTGATAGTTTTTCTTTTTATAGCTTGGGGTACATTGTTATTATGGCAGACTATCAGTATTCGGTCGTTGAAAATAGTGAACAGAGACTTCAGGTAAAAACAGATACCATACGCCCAGGTCGAAGCGCCTTGTTCGGCTTATTGGATCAAGTGATTTTGGAATGGTCACGCCTCTATTTTGGCGCTGAATCCCATCCTATCTCTGTATCGCTAAATTTCATTGCGGAGCAAATAGAAAATATGCCAATAACAGTGAAGATGAGCTTAAAACACCAGACTGGTAGCATGGTGTTTTTTCAAGGCGATGTGGGCGCAAATGGTGAGATTATCGCCACTTGCTCCGGGATGATTAAAAAATCAAGAGCTGGATGATACATGATGATTAAAAGGTTTGTTGGTCTAGATCAAAAGGATAGCGATCTAAAAAAACAATTCGACCAAGATGGTGTCTTGGTGATTGAGAACGCTATTTCAAAGGATGACTGCGATGCCCTGAAACGTCAAATGAGAGCTATCGTTGATAAGGTGGAAGTTGATGATAATCAGTCTGTCTTTGATACCATCACCCGCGATCAAGAAAGTGATACGTATTTCTTGAACTCGGGCAATAATATTAGCTTTTTCCTGGAGTCAGGGGCGCTTGATAAAAACGGTAAATTGCAAGTCCCTGCGAGCCAGGCGTTGAATAAAGTAGGACATGCCTTGCACCGGCTGGATCCCGTGTTCACGGACTTTTGCGCGCGGCCTGAATTTACCCGGTTGATGAAGCTTCTAGGCATGCATAAACCGCATGCACTGCAAAGTATGTATATTTTCAAACACCCTCAGATCGGCGGAGAAGTTGTTTGCCATCAAGATAGTAGCTACCTGTGGACCGAGCCTCAAAGCGTTATCGGTCTTTGGTTTGCTATTGAGGATGCAACGATTAGCAACGGCTGCATGTGGGGCATCCCCGGTGAGCATAAAGAAAAATCGCCACGATCCAGACTACAGCGAACCAAAGCTGACCGAATGGTGACCGACCTTACAGTCTTTGATAGCGCTGAGTGGGGCGTTGCTGATAGTGTCCCCTTGGAAGTTCCAGCAGGGTCGATGATCGCTTTGCACGGACAATTCCCGCATCTATCAGGGCCCAATACATCCGATCAGCCGCGCGATGCGTTTGCCCTTCATTTTGTCGATGATGCTTGCCACTATCCTGCAGACAACTGGTTAGAGCGAGCGGGTTAGGCACTGTCTGGATGCGCTGCAGCTAACATATCATCCACATCGGAAAACTTAACCCTTGGTGCTTCTCCGTGCGCTGCCTTAACCTCGGCAGCTTCAATGCGTTTCCAGTCCTCAAAGGTCACGATGTCAAGCTCACGCTCGCGGATGAGCTTGTCCAGGCCAACACGGCCATCGCGTCCGGCAGCTTGGACCTCGTCTAGTATTTTGGCGGCTATAGCATTGCCATCCGGTTTATTGGTCCCAATGGTGCCCGTAGGGCCTCTGCGTGCCCATCCCACACAGTATAATCGCTCGGCAATGCGGCCATCTTCGCTAATAAAGTGCCCGGCAACTTCATTATAAGGCACGTCTTCAATGGGGCTGCTGCGATAGCCAATACAGGGCACAATCAGTCCTGCGGGCAAGACCTCGGTTACACCTGTGCCGACACATTTGCCTGATTGAACGCGGGTCTTCTCCAATCGAAGCCCGCAAACACGCTCACTGCCCAATATTGCCATGGGCCGAACATAAAATTCTAGGTGAATACGCAGTGGTTTATCGCCGGGCCTATTGGCTTTCATTGCATCCAGAATGGCCATGTTTTTCTTCGCTGCCCCAGAGAGCTCAGTAGCGGCGATAATTTCACTCGTCGGTAATTGTTCGTCCTTTATCAAGGTGACGGCATTATCCAGCCGGTTAAGCTCGCCCAGTTCTTTTGGCGTAAAACTGGCATCCAGCGGTCCGCGCCGACCAAGGATATAGATATCGCGGATGGGGGCAGGGTGAATAGTATCGGCCGCATGATCGGCTAAGTCACTATTTTTCATTTCTTCAGCGGTTTTAGCCAAAACCCGGGCGACATCTATCGCCACATTGCCATTGCCTACCACCGCTACGCAGGGGACATTTAGATCTGGATTTAAGTTGGTGAAATCGGGATGGGCGTTGTACCAGCTGACAAAAGCACTGGACCCAATGACGCCGGGCAAGGCTTCGCCTTCAATGCCTAGTGACCGGTCTTTGGCTGCGCCAGTCGCTAAAACCACAACATCATATAGGTCTTGCAGCTCGGCCAAGGTGACATCACGGCCAAGAACGAGATTTCCAATGAAGCGAACGTTGTCTTGAGTGTTGGTTTTTTCATATCGCCGAGCGACCGCTTTTATGCTTTGGTGATCAGGCGCCACACCGGCCCGGATCAGACCGTACGGCGTGGGTAGTCGGTCGATGATATCAACACGGACCCTATTGGTTTTGGATGTTAGCGCTTCTGCAGTATAATATCCAGCTGGTCCAGCGCCAATTACGGCCACCCACAAGGTTTTATCTGACATCGATTTGACCTCCCTAATCCCCTTAATGAAGAGTGCCACAGAAACTGACAAGGTCAAGCCTTAGTGTACAAGGGAACAAAAAAAGAGAGAAGCCGGTAGGCTCCTCTCTTAGGATAGATTTATCTGAACGAGTTTCTTACTCGGCTGGGAATGAAAGTGAAACTATATTTTGAGCCTTCACAGCTTTGATATCACCATCTTCAGCCAAGGTGGCGGCAGCTTCGCGCCAGCCATTAACCGTATCAATTACCACGTGGAAAGGCGTACCAGTTATGAAGGCGCTTACCTCTTGGCTCAGGCCAATGATTTGATCCTCAGGCAACTGTCCTTGCAAAAACATCGGTAGGAGCATGGGCGCTTGAAGAGCGAGTAGATCAACAGTTTGACCAGATTGCTCAGCTTGCAAAGCAATCGCGTTGGCGATCACACCTAGATCAGTTAATTTAATTTCCATCTTCATGTTTTCATGGAGAAGGAGGCTCTCCCAAGTGCTTACATCCGCTGTCCTCGCAGCCTTAGGTAGGAATTTTTCTTGCAGAATCCCGCGAAACTGATTTTTCATCGCCGCTTCCCGCTTTGCGACGTAGCTATCCAAGCTGTCAATTTCTGAAGATTGATTAATAGATAAAACCGCACCGTCACGCAGTGTAACGTTCAGGTTTCCAATTACTGACTTGCCGTCCGCAGCGATGCTATCGCCCGCGGTCATATCGATAATGAAGCCTTCCATACCTAGTTCAGCAGCTTTATCGTCGTTGCGAACGCCGGTGTCCGAAACGCGGATATCAGCTGATATCAAAGAGCCGTTATGATACTGCATATTACCCAGAGCGATCTCACCGACAGACACGTCTTGGCCATTGTCGCTGGACACTGAAATACCATTGATATTGAACGATGTTAGGCCCATGGCTGAGGGAACCTCGTTAACGACGTCCTCGATGTAAGCGTTGATAGCGTCTGTGTCGGTTTTGTCTGCATTGTGCTGCATGACCAGAGCTGCAATCGCGCCAAATCGCGGACCCTCGAATGAGATATTGTCGATTGTTACAGTCTCAGACGTGTTGTCACTGTCAATCACAGTCACGCCTTGAAGGGTAAATTTCTTGATGACCTGCTCGGTGCCGTCGATCAGCATATCCATGTTGGCAATGGAGACATTCTCGTCACTATCACCAACGATGTTTAGGCCGGATAGTGTAATACGATTGGGACCTTTCATTGCGTTCATAATATCGAAAGGGCTATCAAGGTCTTCGACTGTTAGTGCGAATTCGATTGCTGACGCGCCCTCCATGCGGATGCTGTCGATATCAATGGTAGTGTCTGCCTCATGGCTTACATTTAGGCCTTGAAATTCGACGAAACTTGGAACGCCTGAGACCATCTTGCCCAGGGTGGCTGTTGTAACATTGGCGAATTGGTCACCATCGGTTTTCGAAAATGTAAGGCCGGTGACAATCGTATTGCCGTTCGATGTAGCGGCTTGCTTATACGCAATGTCCACTTGTCCGCCCGCGCGTGTCTCCAGCATTTCTACGAATGCATCTGCGTCGTCGTTTGCGTCCATTGCCATCAGGGCGACGGGGCTTACTGTCGAAGCGATCGATAAAGTTAGGGCTGCGCCTAGTAGTTGACCTTTGAGTTTCATGGTAGTCTCTCCTGTGCTGTCGTTATTCATTGATTGGAACCACCTTTGTGTTTAGGCGTTTTATCGTCCCGGTGTATTAGTTATGTAGTACACTACTGTTATCTAGTCAATAGCTTTTGAGAAAAAAATCAAAGAAAAAATTAAATTGTTTATAATCATATAGTTAATAGAATGGATTTTTCTTGAGGTCGGTCTTGTAGCTACATATCGAAGTGTAACCATGACGTATTCCGCCGTGGTTTCACTTCAATTCGAGACGATTCTATGCCGCCTACACCTATAAGTATGTGACTGCGGCTTTAGGTCGGGCTATTTATTACCAGCCTTAATGAAGGCTCTCACATCAGATAGCAGTGCATCCAAACTGGGATGGTGAATATACATCATATGACCAGCTTCATAGTATGTATAGGTCACGCGAGACTGATCTACGCCAGAGCGATCAAGGGCATATTCTGCACCCAGTAGCGGTGTCGCAAAATCATAATAGCCAGCCGCATTAAAGACCCTAAGGTCGCTGTTGCCGCGCATGGCTTTACCAATCCAAGGGGTGACATTTAGATAAACGTTTCTTGAGCTAGAAATATCCCAGTTCCAAGAGTCTATACCGCCGATCACCGTATATTCACGTTCGGGATTGAAACCTAAATCCTGCCGCACCCATGTGTTGATTGCGGCGGTATAAGCGCCGTCTATACCGTAAAAACTAGGGTCAACTTCAGGCATCTCTCCCGCGTCATCATATTCATCACCGGTAAAGCGACTATCTAAGCGGCCAATGGCCTTACCTTCGTCGCGGAGGAGTTCCTTGTTAAAGCGCTGGAAATGGACGCGCAGGTTGGCATGATCAAGATAGCGCTCGCTGAGACCCGTGAAGTAAGCAAGTTTCGACTTTATCGCATCGCGCTTTTCACCTTGTAGCCGACTTCCTAAAATCAGGGCAGGGGCATACACCTCTAGCGCCCAGTCGCGGGCTTCACCCACAAAGGCCTTCGTCGTTTTGCCATGGCCAGCTTTTCCGTGATACTGTGCAGTCGCGGCCATCGTCGGCAGCATGGTCACGTGAACTAGCTCATTACCTTGGTTGTAGCTATCGATCGAGAAATCCAGAACTGTCGAGATCAGCAAGATGCCGTTGATGGAAACATCATCGTAGCGGCCTTCCAATTGGTCAATCAGTGCAGCGGAGCGGGTCGTGCCGTAGCTTTCGCCGCCGATATATTTGGGGCTGTTCCAACGATCATTCTGCCGGAGCCACGTACGAATGAAATTCGCAATCGACTCTGCGTCTTCAATAACGCCCCAGAAATCCTTGCCTTCACCGCTGCCGATGGCGCGGGAAAAGCCAGTACCAACGGGATCAATAAAAACCACGTCCGTAACGTCTAATATAGCGCCGGGGTTATCAACAATATCATAGGGGCCAGCGCCGTCATCCCGCGCATCGCTTGGTATATTAATCCGCTTGGGGCCAAAAACGCCCATATGCAGCCAAACGCTAGCTGAGCCAGGGCCGCCGTTATATATAAAGGAAACAGGCCGCGTTCTTTGATCTTTCACGCCGTTTTTGACATAGGCTGTGCTATAAATGGCAGCGACCGGGTCGCCGTCCTTATTTCGGATGTGGGTCTCGCCGGCTGTGGCGGTGTAACTTATCTTTACGCCATTAAAAGTCCCCGAGTGCTGGGTCTTTGACACAACGGGCGGATCAATCTCAGGCTTGGCTTTTTCGTCTGCCGAAGCAGGTGTAGATACAAAAATGGCGGCGATCAAATATATAAGAGCGTTTTTCATGGTTCCCCTTCCGAATAAACGAAAGGGGAATGTGTCACGATGCGTCCTGCTGATCAAGAACCAGTTGTCTACTCGCGCTCTGTTTTTTCAGTGGTCGAGAAAACGTCAATGAAATCGCCCACCTTAAACTGATCATACGACCCTGCTGTGACCATTGCCTTTATGCGGTCGCGCCAGCCTTCCTGCAAGGTCATCTTAATCCCAAGCGGCGAACTGTTTGACATCAAAAGGCCTTCGACCTCAGCTTTTAAAACAGCAACTTCGTCGGGCTCGAACTGCATCGGCAGAAATAGCGCGCCTTGCATGCCAATTGTTTGCGCCAGCTCGTCGCGGGTAAGATTCATCTGCGATGACTGGCGCTCCATGTGATAGCCGATGATGCCAAGATCTACTAAAGACATTGTCAGTTGAACATCATTGATCGGTAGGTCGGCATAAAGGCTAATCATTTCGCCGATAACTTCCATGGGGTTTTCGTTACCCTCTATACGCTCCTCAAGGCTGGTGGACTTAATCAAAAGCTCCTTGTATGCGGCCTTAAACTCATCCGCGTCTGGCTTTTCCATACTGCTCGACAAGCCAAGATCGACACCATTCGCAAGTATAAGTTGTGTATCCGATACAATATCGCCAGCTTTTAAGTCTTGCTTTGATACGAAGTCCATTCTGATTTCCTGAAGGCCAATCGCGTCAGCCTGTACAGCAGGTATAGGACCCGCGTAGAAATCATCAATTCGGAACGTTCCGCCCCAAGCCATGCCATCGTCTCGCACAATATCATTCAGCGATAGGTTATCCATCGATACGCGCATGACGCCTTCTTGCTCGACCACCAAATTTGTCATTCGGAATTCGTTCATGCCCAGCGCGTTAAAAAGGCTATCCAAAGTCTCATCCGAATAAATGATTTCAATCATTTCTCGCTCTGAGCGTGCTTGTTCAGCCAATATCGTTTGAACGCCTTCGGCATTGTCGCTATCTTCACCTTGTTCAGCCATGTCCGCAAATGTCGCTTGCATTCTTTTCCCTTGCTCGGCGATAAGCTTCATCATTTTAAAGACAAAACCAAGTTCTTGGCGATCGAGATACATTTCTTCAAGAGATATATTTGCTTCACCTAACTTGGAAAATGCAAATTCCTTCATGTGAACGTTAGATAAGACCTGAGTATCATAGTCAAATTCATAGCCTGCTTCACCAAGCTCAACGGATACGTCATCATCCGCTTTGATCTTGAGATCGTTGAACCGCATTAGGGATTTTCCAGAAGGATCGTCCTGCGCCTTCCAGCCGTCAAGAAGCCACTGTAGCCCTTCATCACCAAACGCATCTGGTGCGAATTCTGATGCATCAGCAATAAATTTCCCAACTTGAATGTTTTCTACGCGAGCGCTCTGGATAGAGCCTGCCACATTGTCATCTGGGTTCGTGAAAGTTAGGCCTTCGATATTCATTAAGTCATAACTGCCGCGTTCGATTGAGCCCTGGAAGGTCATCACCTCTGCCGCCACTGCGGCGCCCTTGGAGTCTTTTAGCATCAAATTCTGGCCATCAAGCTCGATATCGCCAGTGATGTCCTCTGGTTTCAGGTCGTCAATTTTGTCAGAAACAATCGCCGTCAGTATTGCTTGATTACGGAATGAAAGAGTGTCTGCTTGGGCGCTCATAGTAGAGCTTTCTAGGCTCACATCTTCAAACGCAATACCTTCTGGCCCCTCTTTGTTAATGATAGCGGAAAAGCTGGACATTAACGTAAAGTCTCCAGCTGCAATCTTGCCAGCCCCATCTTCAAAGCCTTCAAATACTACATCTTGTACTGAGACTTTGCTTTGCCAAGCAGAGGCCTCAATTGCCCCAGTCGTTAAGCTGGTGCCCTCGGGCAAATTGGCTTGAGCCATGTCGACTAGCTTTTGGGCCTGTGTTTCCAGGTGCTGACTAAAATATAGATTAGCACCCACTGCAAGAGCCGCTAACGACACGGGAGCGCCGATTAAAATTTTCGTTTTCATGATAATGTTTCCTCGCTGTAATTTTTATTAAAGCGAGTATATCAAGCTGATATAACCCTTCAAGCTATTTCTATAGTTTACGGGTTCGATCCCATGCTTGATTAAAGGGAATGCGATTTTTTTTGCTCTCGGCCTTGAATGGGCTTCGGTGTTAGCCTACATACAAGCCCGAGTGTTAGCACTCATCTGATGTGAGTGCTAACCGAGGATTTAACCTTTTAAACTATTGGAGAATACACATGGCATTTCGTCCACTTCACGACCGGGTTTTGGTCAAGCGCATCGAAGGCTTAGAGAAGACTGCCGGTGGCATCATCTTGCCTGACAGCGTGCAAGAAAAGCCGTCTGAAGGCGAAGTTATTTCAGTCGGTACTGGTATCAAGGCTGACGACGGAACAGTTACGCCGCTTGACGTAAAGGCTGGCGACAAAGTGATGTTCGGCAAATGGGGCGGTACAGAGATTAAGATCGACGGTGTAGACATGTTGATCATGAAGGAATCTGACATCATGGGCATCATTGAATAAGCCCTAGCTGACCTAATCGAAACCAATTGTGATTAATTAAAGAAATGGAGAAGCCAAGATGGCTGCTAAAGACGTAAAATTTGGAGAAGACGCTCGCAAGAAAATGCTTGCTGGTGTTGATATTCTTGCAAACGCTGTGAAAACAACATTGGGCCCAAAAGGTCGTAATGTTGTTTTGGACAAATCATTCGGTTCGCCGCGCATAACAAAAGACGGTGTATCTGTTGCCAAAGAAATCGAGCTTTCTGACAAGTTCGAAAACATGGGCGCTCAGATGGTCAAAGAAGTGGCTTCACGCACAAATGATGTGGCGGGTGACGGAACAACAACTGCAACCGTATTGGCGCAGAGCATCGTCCGCGAGGGCATGAAGTCTGTCGCAGCCGGCATGAACCCAATGGACCTGAAGCGCGGGATCGATATTGCTACAACAGCTGTTGTAGCGAACCTAAAAGGCCGCACAAAGGACATCGAGACATCTGAGGAAATTGCTCAGGTCGGTACGATCTCAGCAAACGGCGATAGCGACGTTGGTTCCATGATTGCTGAAGCCATGGAAAAAGTTGGCAAGGAAGGCGTCATCACTGTTGAGGAAGCTAAGGGCCTTGATAGCGAGCTAGATATCGTTGAAGGCATGCAGTTTGACCGTGGTTACTTGTCTCCATACTTCATCACTAATGCTGAAAAGATGACTGTCGAGATGGACAACCCTTTGATCCTTCTGCACGAATCAAAGCTATCTAACCTTCAGCCAATGCTTCCACTCCTTGAATCAGTGGTTCAAAGCTCACGCCCATTATTGATCATCGCTGAGGACATCGAAGGCGAAGCGCTTGCAACACTAGTTGTTAACAAACTGCGCGGCGGCCTGAAAATTGCTGCTGTTAAGGCACCTGGTTTTGGCGATCGTCGTAAGGCAATGCTAGAAGATATCGCTATCCTAACGGGCGGCCAAGTGGTTAGCGAAGACCTAGGCATCAAGCTTGAAAATGTTGGCATCGACATGCTTGGTACAGCCAAACGCGTGAACATCACCAAAGATGAAACCACTGTTATTGACGGTGTCGGCGAAGAAGACGATATCAAGGCACGCTGCGATCAGATCAAAGCACAAGTCGAAGGCAGTACGTCTGATTATGACAAAGAGAAACTGCAGGAACGCCTTGCGAAACTTTCTGGCGGTGTTGCTGTCATCAAGGTTGGCGGCGCTACTGAAGTTGAAGTTAAGGAACGCAAAGACCGCGTTGATGATGCTCTGCATGCAACCCGTGCTGCGGTAGAAGAAGGCATTGTTGCAGGCGGCGGAACAGCGCTGCTATATGCAGGCAAGGCCTTAGAAGGTCTTGAAGGTGCTAACCATGATCAAAATATTGGTATAGGTATCGTTCGTCGTGCGTTGCAGTCACCTGTACGCCAAATTGCTGAAAATGCGGGTGTTGATGGCGCTGTTGTTGCAGGCAAGCTGCTTGAGCAAGCTGACGTCAACTTTGGCTTTGACGCACAGGCCGAAGAATACACCGATCTGGTGGCGAAGGGAATTATTGACCCAACTAAGGTTGTGCGTACAGCGCTTCAGGATGCTGCTTCGATTGGCGGTCTGATGATCACCACGGAAGTCATGATTGCAGACCTCCCAGAAGACAAGACAGCTGGCGGCGGAATGCCGGGCGGCGGCATGCCTGACATGGGCGGCATGGGCGGCATGGGCTTCTAAGCCAGTCTCCTTACCAGATAATGATAAGAGCCTCGTGGATGCGTCCGCGGGGCTTTTTTTATCGGCGCCTTTGCGATATACGCCAGTATAAGAGCGTCTGGGCGTTCAGGGCAGCCTTTCGTCGACGATCAATTTTTCCGTTGAGGCTGATGCCTCGGGCGATACCGTAACCGTTAATGGTGCTTGGCTGGAGTATGCTAGTCCGATTGGTAGAGGCGCTTAAAGCGTACTAAAGCTTGACACTATAGTCATAAAGCTCTAACTCACCAGCAACATTAAGGTAACGATCCTATGACATTTATTTTTTCATACTGGCATTTGATGTGCCATTTGCGACGACGAAAACAGATTTATGCGATCTGACGTTTGTTGTGGATGCTTGCTGTCATGCAAGTTGAATATGGAAAAATACTATGATTACCCTAGATTATCAGTCCGCTCAGGACTTGCCCGCTGTTGAAAAATTACTTGACCAAGCCTTTGGTGCCGACCGGTATATGAAAGCCAGTTATCGCTTGCGGGCCGGCGTCGAAGCCAAGCCTGAACTATCATTCACCGCGAAGATGGACGGTGTTTTATATGGCACGTTAAGGTTTTGGCAGGCTCAGCTATTCGATCAAGCGTCTGGCACGGTGCGCCCCATTTTATTCTTGGGGCCAATCGCGATAAGCCGCGATAAGCAGGGGCTGGGGATAGGGGCAAAGCTATTAAGTCATGGCCTAAGGCGTGCCAAGGCGATGAAAATCGGGCCAGTGTTCTTGGTCGGCAGCTGTGTTTATTATCAGCGCTATGGCTTTTCCGATTTGGGTGGTAGGTCCATCACTTTGCCTGATGGCCAGGATGGTGATCGGCTGCTTGTTTTGGGCTGCCCTGATTTGCATGATTTGCCACAAGCTGGATTACTGTTGCCTGATAACGGCCTGAGCGAGTCCGCTTATACTGCGGCGTAGGTATTTCTCACCTTGCAGCTGTACTGGGCACCCTTATATACATAAGGCTAGGAGAACTGCTGTGACTAATGAACCGACGTCGACATCAAATTTTTCATTGAAGGCCTTGATAGACCAAATCAAGGATCAGTCCTACCCGCCGGTAGACTTGTGGAATCCTGATTTCTGCGGCGATATTGATATGCAGATCAAACGCGATGGTAGCTGGCATTATATGGGTAGCCCCATAGCGCGGGAGCGAATGGTCAAGCTGTTTGCCTCTGTGCTGCGGTGTGACGAAGACGGCAAGCATTATCTGGTTACCCCGGTTGAAAAGATCGGAATCACCGTTGATGTTGCGCCGTTTCTGGCCATTACGCTAGAAGCATTGGGTGAGGGCGACGCTAGAAGCCTAGTGTTCGAGACAAACATCGGCGATAAGGTTATCGCTGGCCCTGATAATCCACTGACTATATCGGTGAGCGAGGAGACTGGTGAGCCTGTTCCGTTGATCCGTGTGCGTGGTAGGTTAGATGCCCTACTAACAAGGCCTGTTTTTTATCAATTGGTCGATCTGGCTGAGGAACGCGGCGGCATCTTATATGTAAAATCATCTGGGGCTGAGTTTCGACTGGGCTCAGTGGAAGGCGAGCCCTGATGGAGGGCTTGATTTTAAAGGCCTTGAAGGCGGAAAATCCGGCGCGGCGAGACGTCCGCAGCGATTTGGATTTGAATCCCAGCTTGAAAGATGTCTACCGGCTTCCTGAAAATCCGCGGGCAGCGTCGGTGCTGGTGCCTTTGGTGCAGCGCGAGCATGGCATGTCGGTCATATTAACGCAGCGCGCTGAACATCTACCTACGCACAAAGGGCAGGTGGCTTTTCCCGGCGGCAAGCTGGAGCCTTTTGATACAGACGCGGTGGACTGTGCGCTTAGGGAAACCGAAGAAGAGATCGGCCTTACCCGAGACGTGGTCAATGTCGTCGGGAAGCTTGATCCATATCTGACGAGTACTGGATTTGCCGTGACCCCTATTGTTGGGATCATCAAACAAAAGTTTGAGTTGACCCCTGACCCCCGTGAAGTCGATGCTGTGTTTGAGGTTCCGTTTGATGTTTTGATGAGCGAAGATGGTTTGCGACAGGAAAGCCAAGAGTTTGGTGGACATGAGCGATATTTCTATGCGATGAATTGGGATGGGTTCTACATTTGGGGTGTAACTGCGGCGATACTGAGCGGCTTTCGTGAGCTTGTTCAAGCTGCAAAATAAACGTGTGAATTTTATATGGCACTGATTGTCTTACGCATTTTAATTTTATTGTTGCCGCTGGGGCTGTTTTTGTTCTGGTTAAAACGTCGCCGTTCAGGGGGGCGTATTCAAGCTCGCGAATTGGTTCCAATAGCCCTGGTGGTTTTGGCGACCATCGTGCTCTTGATCATAACGATTAGAATTACTGAGCCAACAGAGCTGCCTGAGCGCGATCTGCAATCAGCGGTGCCCATTGTTTCAGGTCCGGAGTAGTGGCAGAGTTTAGCGATACAATAAAGCATGCTCAGTGGTTAAGACAGCCGCTGGTCAGAGAAGTCGTGGAGGCCCTCGGCGCCAATAAAGTGAAGTTTGTAGGCGGGGCGGTCCGAGATTGTCTATTAGGCGTTGAAGTGCGGGATATTGACGTCGCCACCAGCTTACGCCCTGAAGAAGTTGTTGAACGGCTAAAGATTGCGGGAATTCCTGTCGCTTTAACTGGTTTGGATCACGGCACAGTCATGGCCCACCGGGCAAGCTTTCAAATAGAGATTACCTCTTTGCGAGCCGATTTGGAAACTGACGGGCGGTATGCCCAAGTGGAGTATGTTGATAGTTGGGAACGGGATGCGGAGCGACGCGATCTAACAATCAATGCCATTTACGCTGATCATGAAGGAAATCTCTTTGATCCGATGAAGGGGCGCGAGGATTTAGCCGCGGGCAAAATCCAATTTATCGGTGATGCCCGCAAGAGAATTGAAGAAGATGCGCTGCGAATAATGCGATATTTCCGTTTTCAGGCTTGGTACGGTAAAGCTGAGGTTGATCACAAAGAGTTCGATGTTGTGAAAGCCCATGTCAGCATGATTGACCGCCTTTCCATTGAGCGCCTGCGAGATGAATTACTAAAATTATTAATGGCCTCCGAGCCGTTACCTGCGGTTCTTTTGATGGACCAAGCAGGCGTGCTGACGCATTTGTTTGAGGCGAGGGTTGATTTGGTAGCACTGAGCCGATCATTACAGGCAGAGAAGATATCACCCGACCCACTCCGCCGCCTTGCGGCCTTGCTCCCATGTGACTTAGGTGACGTCGAGGATTTTTCTGATCGGTTCAAACTGTCCGGCCTGCAACGCAAGCGACTGTTATCTATTGCTGCCGCGCGGATTGAGCTATCAAATAATAGATACGGACTTCGTGCCCTGCAGTTTTTGTATGGGCGCGCGAACTTGCGAGATGCAATCATTATTGATCGAGCCCGGCTGATGTCGTCATGGAAAATTATTACAGACGTTATTTTCCCACTCATGGGCCGCGATTTGATCCGCCTGGGAATGGAGCCAGGCAAAAGTATGGGTGCTCTTTTGGACGAGGCCAAGCAACAGTGGCTTGATAGCGACTGTCGAAAGTCTCGCGATGAGCTGCTTGACTTCGTGAGCGATCAAATTCGCCGTTATCGGTACAAAAACACATAAAAACCCGCGATCAGTTACGACCACGGATTTTTACTTGCCTATAAGCTTCGCTTACTCTTCAGGAGCTTCGTAGCCGATGCTTTCGGCGTGGCGGACAATTCTAGAGCTGGAATCCAGCGTGTTTGCCATCCAGTCTTTCCGCATTTTCATGGCTTTTTCTTCGCCGTGATGCTCCGCCTGCATGTCCCAAAAGCCAACACTATCGGGCTCTAGGCCAGCAAAATCACTGTTCATGATAGCGACAGTCGCGTCCCACTTGTCTGCACCAGTATTATGGCCTAGCCAAAGAATACCTTTGCGCCCTGAAGCTTTTGAACCAGCAACCATCTCTTTGATCATCGCGTATGCTTTGCTAGGGCTGTCGAAATCGAAACTAATCAAACGCACAATCTTTACATCGCCTTCAGATGCGATATACGTCTCCGGCATTAAGGTCTCAATTTCTGATGACATGCTGGCAACATGTGGCATGACCTGGTCGGTGAATGTATCGCCACACGTTTCCCCAGCAGGGCTATCAGCATCCATGTCGGCCCAGTTCATCGTCTGCGACCGGTAATAATATTCGCCGAGTGGGCCGGTTACAGGAACCCATGCTGACCAATAATTTTCGCCCCCATTTTCTTTGACGCACGCCCAGTATGCTTTCATACCGTCGCTGAAGGCATCACCATGCCCCGCATCCACTTTGAAAGTGTAGGTTTGAACAATGCGTTGTTTGTTTTCTGTGTGGTCATCGGCCATTGTCGGCACGAGGCCAGAAAATAAAAGGGCCGTTGAAAGGGCGGTTGATGTAATTAGAGTTTTGATAGATTTCATTTTATATTCTCTTTCCGTCTGAATTTCCTGTGACTAAGCAAAGATCGCCCGCGATCAGTGAAGACCACAGGCAATATCTTTATTACTCAGAGTCTGGGTAGTTGCTCATGCCTTCATCCCACGTCCAGAAATCAACTGAGACATCTTTGACATTCGCCATCCAATCGGCACGTAGCTTTGCGCCTTTTTCATCACCATGATGCCGCTTTTGCATATCCCAAAAGCCTTCATCTGGTGGAGCAAGCCCAGCGAAATTCTCGCGGACTATTACGTAGCTCAGATCCCATTTTCTGCCAGATAGATTCACGCTCCACCCGTAGCCGGAACGACCGTCTGCAGCGCTACCTGCGTGCATCATTTCAGCCATTGTTCGAGCTTTTGCCATGTCTTTGATGTCGAAGTTAATGACCTGTGCAACCTTGCCGCCGTCGCCCCAGTTGGAAATATCTCGCCACTCCCGCTCGATACCGCGCGAACGATATTCATAATGCGGCATAACCTGCTCCACATAGATATCGCTGCACTCAGCCACCGCCGGATCAACAGAATCTAAATCGGCCCAGTCCATGTCCTGCGAGCGAAAAGCAACTCCGACCTGAGCGCCTGTGAAGGGCGTATAAGCTGACCAACTAGCCTTGCCGCCATTTTCATTGTAGCAAGCAAAAAAGGCCTCGAGTCCATCAGCGAATTTTGACATATGAGAATGATTTACTTTGAAATCTATGGTTCTCGTGAGGTTCCCCATCTCCTCGTGATCGTCGGCACTGGCAGGCGCCATAAGTGCTGTTGAACCTATAGTAGATAGCAGGAATGCAGCGCCAAGCACTGTTTTTTGGATAGTCATATAATAGTCCCCTAAGTCTTGTTTTGAGGATAAATTAAATTGGTGTTGGGCGTAGCCCATTGAACACCAAGACCGCATCCTCGTCCCCCGGCCTAACCGGCATTATGGGAAAAACTTAGGCGAAAGTCAAACTTACGTTTAGTGAACCTATTTATGACTGTAAATTAGTACCATTTTGCTTCTGGAGGTAAAGACATCAAGATTGCTTCAATATTACCCCCGGTTTTAAGACCAAATAGAGTACCTCGGTCGTAGACCAGATTGAACTCGGCATATAGGCCGCGATAGCGCAGCAGCTTTTCGCGATCATCGTCGGTCCAATCCTCGTTCATATGGCGGCGAACCAAGGCTGGATATATGTCGTCAAAGGTCTTTCCTACATCTTGTGTAAACGCAAAATCTTTGTCCCAGTCACCAGTGTTTAAGCGGTCGTAGAAAATACCACCTTCGCCGCGGGCGCGCTCTCGGTGTTTGATGTAAAAATAGTCGTCGCACCAGGCTTTAAATTTATCGAAATAGTCTGGGTCATGCTTATCGCAAGTTGTTTGAAAGGCCTGGTGGAAATCAGCGGTATCGGTCGCGACAGGCAGGGCCGTATTTAAATCAGCGCCGCCGCCAAACCACCACTGTGTGGTCATCAAAAATCTAGTATTCATATGAACTGCAGGCACCTTGGGATTGTTCATATGAGCGACCAGTGAAATCCCAGTTGCAAAAAACCGGGGGTCTTCCGATGCACCGGGTATGGTCTTGGCAAAGTCAGGCTCAAATTCCCCGTGAACGCGGGAAATATTAATCCCGACTTTTTCAAATACTCGGCCGCCGCGCATAATGGACATTGTACCGCCGCCGCCATGAGAGCCATCGGTCTGATTCTCTCTGTCCCAATCTTTGCGCTCGAACCTTCCGGCTGCTAGATCGCTGAAAGGGCCGGTGGCGTCGTCCTCGATACTTTCAAACGAGGCGCAGATTTGATCTCTTAGGTCTTTAAACCACTGGCTGGCTTTAGATTGCATGTCTTGGGGAGATAATTTTGAAGTCATCGATTCAGATCCTAATCAGGGTCGCGGTTGTTCCAGAAAGCGAAGGCCAACTATACCGTCAACATCCGGAAGCGCTATGGTTAAGTTTAACTTTGCCGTTTCATAATCATTTTTTTTCCTTATAATGCCATCTTACGCTGACATGACTTGATCACGATCAAGTTTGCATCAAAAGGGTCTAACGGCGTGATTCGAATGGGGTACAGAGGGCGTTAAGCTGGTCAACAAGGCTGTTTCACCCGCTAATTTACGATTATAGAAAAGGAGACTTAGCGTGAGTGCTATTTTATCATCTCTAAGAAATACAGTAATTGCTGGTGTTGTTCTAACTGTCGTTTTGGCAGTTGTCGCACCGATGATAGCAGGATAGGGGAAACATCATGGATATCTTATTTGGAGAGTTATTTTTCATCCGTTATCTGCATGTTGTCGCGGGTATAATGTGGATCGGTTTGCTGTGGTACTTCAACTTTGTACAGATACCAACGATGCCAGAAATTCCAGACGAGCAGAAGCCTGCTATCGGCAAGCACATCGCGCCAAAAGCACTGTTTTGGTTTCGCTGGGCGGCAAAGGCAACGGTCCTTCTTGGCTTGGCATTAGCATACAGAAACGGCTACTTGATTGATGCGCTTACATTGAGTATCGGTGGCGGAGCGCCGGGTGTCACGCTGATCGGGATCGGCATGTGGCTTGGTATAATCATGTGGTTTAACGTTTGGTTCGTGATCTGGCCAAATCAGAAAATTGCATTGGGTTTGGTGGAAGCTGATGCCGCTGCAAAACCAGCAGCAGCTCGCAAGGCGATGCTGTTTAGCCGGACAAATACGATGCTGTCCTTCCCAATGCTTTATGCAATGGTTGGGTTCCAGAATTTATAGACTGGCAACGGTTTAATACAGATATGGAGGCCTTCGGCGATTGTCGGAGGCCTTTTTCTTGGTTAACTGAACTAGTCCCTGCTTGTTTGACGTAGTGCTTCGCCGAGCACCATTGATGCCGAGACAGCAATGTTGAGCGATCGCATTTGTCGCTTCATGGGAATCAACAGTCGAAGAT